>ERZ1292644.482-Hain-H14-01um-R2-482-length-26965-cov-6_pt1 | contig 26965 bp, 14 predicted proteins | sample MGYA00564402_ERZ1292644 | MGnify/ENA primary metagenome ERZ1292644 (study PRJEB36523, sample SAMEA6512644) | groundwater metagenome | collected 2019-01-09 | study: AquaDiva: Metagenomics assemblies of 32 groundwater samples
CGGCACTATTGCCGCAAGTGGGGCCTACCTTTATTTTTGTTCTGGGGCGAATCGTTGGGGAAGAGTACTTTTTTCGTCATTTTAAAATAATTTGACTTTCAGATAAGTTTTATTTATAGTTATGTAATGAGTGAAAACTTACAAAATGAAATATGGAATGATATTCCAGACTTTCCAGGATTTAAAATATCTAATTATAAAAGAATTAAAAAAATTTGGAAAAATCGCAAAGAAAAAATATTATTATCTTATAGATATTCAAAGAATGGTAAAATATACCGTTTATCAAAAAACAAACAACGAATCCGTTATGTGGTTAATAATGAAGAAATTGAATGCCTGCCAGGGGAAATTTGGAGAGATGTGAAAGGATATGAAAATGAATATTCTGTTTCAAATTCAGGCAAAATAAAATCCAAAGTTCGAATTTACAATTATAATAATCTTTCAGTACAACGAGATAAACAAATACTCAATCCTAGCTTTGATATTAATGGATATTTTGTAGTGGGGTTATGTAAAAATGGTTTTATGAGGACTATTAAAGTGCATAGAATTGTTGCGATTGGGTTTTTACAAAATCCAAACAATTTGCCAGAAGTAAATCACATCGACGGCGATAAAAGTAATAATAAAGTTGAAAATCTAGAGTGGTCAACTAGTCGAGATAACAAACTACACGCTTTTAGATTGGGCTTAATGGTTGCAAGAAAAGGATCAGATTGTAATCTTGCTAAATTAACCGAAAATGATATTTTAGAAATAAGAAAAATTTCTATTAATACGACTCTCACTCAGCGAGAAATTGCTGAAAAATATGGGATAACACAACAACAAATTTCTAAAATTATTAGAAGGCAAAGATGGGCGCACCTACCTTGAAAACCTATACAAAAAATAAACTATCATAAACTACTACTTCTATCAAAACCCTTATTTCCATAGCCTCCGCAATTAAAGATACAAACCGCGTCGTAAGTTCAACAAACGATTCTTGGAATTCTATTAAATCAGGGTCTTTTTTTAAATTTAGTTCGGACGGCTGCGTTTATTCTATTGCAAAAATTGATAAACTGAATATTACAAAAGAATTCAAAACAATTGCCCACGCGGTTATTCAAGTAAATGGTGATGTTGGTGTAGATTTACAAAAAGATGATGAAATTACCTTATTGTACTCTGAATTTGAGTTACTGACAGTTGTGACGGTGCGAGACGGGGGTAAAGGATACAAAGAAAACGACATAGTTCATTTATCGGGCGGTGAGGCCACAATTCAAACTTATGATAATACAAGAAATACGGCGGCGTTAATTGTAAAAAAAGTCGATGATACGGGCAAAATATTAGAATTAAATTTAAATTCGCGCGGTAAATACTATTCGATTCCGCCCCGTTATTGCAATTTATTTGATGGTTCCGGTGACGGGGCGCAAGTAGATGTGGAATTTAGAGAATTAAACGAAAGAAGTAAAAGAACCGCGCGAATAAAAAACATAGATTATCATAAAGAATATTCGCGTATTTTTATTGATTGTCCTTTACCTGAAAATGTTAATGCTGGTTTTCTTACTTGCGAGAAATTTGAGATGTTTTTAACGCAAAATTACTTAGGAGAAACTAAAAAAGCGGCGGAATACATGGTTCTACACGATTTTTCTCCTTATTTAAATTTACCTTTAATGTCTAGGAATACATTTTCGCCCGACATTGTATTTAACCGCGCGGCTTTAATACTGGAAAATGAAATAAAAGAAACCGACGAAAAGATTTTAATGTTAGAAGAAAAGATAAGAAACCTAGAAGAAAAAATTAATAAACTTAATTTAACTTAGCTCCCAATACTTTTTCTAATGCCATGATTTTTACTAAGTCTCTTTGTCTTTGTTGCGCGCCCATTTTTTGGTTTGCCACATTATTACAAAGACAGGCGTGATTGGACCAGTATTCAAGTAACCCTCCTAATGCATTTCTTTCTTCTCCTGTTAATTCGATATTTCTTTGACAAATTTTAATTAAAGTATTTGCGGCGGCTTGATATTCGCCTTCTAATTGGTAATCTATATTAGTTAAAGCTTCTTCTAATAGTAGCTCAGATTCATGAGCGTAAAGTAAACCGAACTCGCGATCAGTAAAAGTATTGGTTTGAATGTCGGTTATTAGTTCGTTTAAATTGTCAATGCGGTCAATAAGTTTGGTTATTTTGACTTGTCGGTTGCAAGTCTTTAAATGTTCTCGGTCAATTCTTTTACGTTCGGCTCTGCGAAATTTCGTTTTTTTGGATGGATTAGTTAACGCTTTGACCAACTCTAACGTTTCGGTTCCGCATTTCTTAAGAATTTGAGCGCGGACCTCTTCTATTCTTTTGAGAGTTGTCCCGTAGTCCTCTTCGGAATCGTGAAGCGCGCCAGCCGCGACCATTGCTTCGGTTGCTTCTGGATGTATCATGACTCTCCCAGCAACTCTTAAAGGGTGAGTAATATAAGGCTTTCCGTTATGTTTTCTTTTCTGGTTTTCGTGGAATTTTGCGGCTAACCGGGCGGCTTCGATTATTATATTCACATGCGCATACTAACTTAATTGGATGGGAATGTCAAGGCCGAAAATTTATTGGAAAAATTTATGATTGATACATAGAATAGTTATATGGAAGATGAAATTTGGAAAAATGTTGAGGGTTGTGACGGGTTATATCAGGTTAGTTCGTTTGGGAAAATTAAATCTTTTAAACGTAATGCAGAAGGCAAAATATTAAAACAATATAATAATGGCTATTATCAAATCCGTATTTTTAAAAACGGAATTCGTAAAACAATAAAAACTCATCGACTAGTCGCTCAAGCTTTCATCCCTAATCTTAACAATTTACCCGAAATACACCATAAAGACCACAATAAACATAATAATAATGCTAATAATTTACAGTGGATTACGAGGCGCGATCATGTAAAAATTACACAAATAGATGGTTTGCATCCAAAGGGTTCTAAAAATGGCTTGGCAAAATTGACGGAAAATGATATACTTAAAATCCGCAATATATTAAGAAACGAAAAGAATATGACCTTTTTATCAATTGCAGAAATTTACAATGTATCCTCCCAAACGATAGGCGATATTGTCAATAGGAAAACATGGAAACATATTTAACTATCTGGTATTAGCTAAAAGCCCCCCAATCCTTTGTTGCTTTACGATCTCAGCAATTACCACATTACGCATTGACTCTTGGAATTTCTTAATGTTTTCAGGATTATCTTGTTCTTTATCTTGATTACCGCCCACCGTGTTTTGACTGTTATTTTCTCTAACACTACCAGATTTCTCAATAGTAATATTTTGACTAAAGTTTATAACCAAACCCTGACTATTTTGATTATTATTAGGGTTCTGCGTGGCTGGCGCGGCGGTATTCGTATTGTTTTCTAGGCTTGCACGAATGTCTTGATTTATTTCAATTAGTTTAGTTAAAGAGTCAATAAGGGGTTGTGAGGATGTGTTTGTGTTAAAATTAGGGGTGAAATCTCTATTCGTATTGGTATTTCTATCCCCGACATAACCACCTGTTTGATATCTTGGAACAACCCCGGCATTTAATTGGTCAAAAGTCTTGACCCCATATCTATTAACGGCATTTCTTGACATTACGAATTCCCCGCCCGTAAGTAAAGCTGGAACTTTATCCGTCTCAGTGCTACCACCATAAGCAAAATTTAAATAGTTCTTAACTGGGAATTTGGGGGCATTGGGAATATCTATAGTTTTAGGTAAACTACCAGTATTTGCAATTATTCCGCCTGTTTCGTAGGTTCTAATTAGACCGCCAGTTGCTATTCCACCGTAATTTGCGCGCCCGCTACCTCTATATTGAAGTCCGGTAACGTTTGTCCGCGCAGTTCCTGTGGTGGTACCAGTTCCTTTCCCGCCAATAGCACCCGCTCCGATAGAAACGGCGGCGCTGATATAAGCCGCTATTAAAGCGTTTTGTTTACCTCTTTTAAATTGTTTTATCGCCTTGGCTTTATCTGCTTCATATTGTTTTTTATCCTGTAAATACCTGAATAAAGCATCTTCCCGTTCTAATCTTATTGCGTTTTGAGGATTGTTTTCGTCCTGTAAAGCAAAAGATGAAAGTTTAGGATCAACTTCTAGTTTTCCTGATGTTGGTCTTTTTTCATCATCATATGTGAAAAGGTTTTTAAGATTACTCCTGACGGTATCTGTAGTAGGGAAACTTGCTGTCCCAAACCGCGCGGTTCGCGGGATAAAAGTGTTTTGACTTCTTGGGAATGGTTGTTCCGGTAATCTATCGACAAAATCACCAGAGGCATAATTTCTTACGAAATCACCCGAAGTATATCTTTTTACATAATTACCAGAATTATATCTTGGTATTTGTCCAGTATTTAGGTTATTAAAGAAAGTTTCGCCATATTTGTTTACCGAAGCTTTCTTTATTACATATTCCCCGTTATTTAAAAGCGCGGGGACATCATCTCTGAACCCAGATCCGCCCATTACTTTACCGCCAACAGCATATTTTTTAATCAAGCCGCCGCGCGCCTTCCCTGTCCCGCTACCAAATGCTTTGCCTATAGCACCGAGCACAGAATTTGATTGACTTCCGAAAATAGCTCCGAATAGTTGATCAACAGCTAAATCTATGGCACGGTTCTGGATTTTCCGGGCAATGCCTGTAATAAAATCATTAAAAGCCTCTCCTGCACTCTTACTACCATCAGCAAAAGACTTAAATGCATCCTTGAAATCAGCTTTTAAATCCCGTGCGGTATCTCTGTATCCTGCTAATATTGATTTTAATGTATCTTTGTCTCCAAACGTTAATTCTTCTCTAAAACCTTTAAAGGATTCGGTTATTATGTTTTTATCGTTTATTTTACCTAATCTTATTCCAAGTTCTTGAACCCTCGCAGACGCTTCTGCTATTTCATCGCTAAAAGCAGAGCCAGATTGTTTTAATGTTTCGAGTTCTGTATTAGCGTCTCTTAAACTTTCTTTCAAAAATGTTTGGCGCTCACCTAAACGTTCAGGCACGCTAATTTGATTTTTTAATAAAAGTTCTTGAACTCGGCGCGATTCTACCGCTTTCTTTTGTTCGTTGCCGGTCTGTTGCTCTACTCCTTTAACCCCAAATTCTCTTTGTTCCAAAACGCTACGTAATTGAGTGATAATATTAGTGAATAAATCGGCGGCTAATTGAGCTTGGGCTGGTGTTCTGAATGTTATATCTGTGACATCCCCCGCCCGAAGCTGGGTCTGTAAATCGTCGCGACGTTTGCCGAATTCTCCAATCAAATTTTCTATTTGTGCTGGTGTTAACTTCTCTATTTGTTCTGACTTAGCTTGTCGCGTAAAGGCTATATCTGTAAAAGCCCTAATTTCTTGAAATCTTTTTTCTCTATCCTCAATACTTGTGGGTTCTGCGCTTAATGCCTTGTTAATATTACTTAAAAACCCCTCTATATCACTAGTTAATGCTTTAGCTGTTCCAAATCTAGTTTGTTCCCCAATTTTTTCTAAATTTATTCTTCTTCTTTCTTCTATCGTGCCAATATCTACGTCGAAACCTCTTTGTATTCTTTGCTCTCTAAATAATCGCGGCGTTTCAAATTCTACTTGCCCGCGCCGACGAATTTCAGAAATATCTGCTTGCGCCTCTAAATTTTCTATTCTTAATCGGCCTATTTCCTGTACTCTAAGTAATAAAAGATTGATCCCTTCCGTTGTTTTTTGTAGTGCTTCATTAACATTTATAGTACTTTTTAATAACCTAGTAAAATCAACTTTACTGGTTTTCGCGGCAAGATTTTCGACTGTTTCTGACAATTGAATAATTTCATCGTTAAAAGCACCGCCCGATTTTCTTAGACTATCTAATTGGACTCTAGCTTTTTTTAAATCCTCTTCAAGTGTAACCTGTCTTCCTAATGTTTGTAACGGGACACTCAATTCGACTGCTCTCTGCGCTTCTTGAAATTTTCTTTGTGCTTCAGCTTTTTCTTTTTCTTGCTTAGATTCGATATCTACTCCTCTTAATGCTGCCGCTTCTGCTTGTTGTAGTGTTTTCAACAAGGAAACAACGTTTCTAAGTCTTTCAACGGTCGCATCAGCCTCATCCTCAGTTTTCACTAATCCAACAATTTCTCGGTTTTTAAATATGTTTTGAGCGGCTATATTTTTAAATACATCTGTTTCCCTAGCTTTAACATTAATACCTTGTTTTTTTGCTAAATCTTCAAATTCTTTTAGAGAAGCAAGACCGCGCCCGCCGCCTTTGAATCCGCTACGTAATTTCTCGAAATCTGCCAATAAATCTTCTAAATTGCCAAGTTGCGCCCTTGCTCCTTCCGGCGTTAAGCTTGGTAGGGTAAATCTTTCTGTTATAAGATTTCCAAATTTTTTAACTCTATCTTGAAAATCTTTTGGGGATAGAATTCCAGTTCCTTTTCCTTGTTTTAATGCGTCCTCGAAACCAGTAAGTAGGTCAGGCGCGGCTTTACCTATAATTGTTTGAAAATTGGCGGCAAATTTGCCTGTAACGTTAATTGTGGCGCTTTTTTGTTTCGCCTCAATATCTTGTAGTGCGTTGGTAAATTCCCCGCCGATCCTTTGTTCGGGTGTTTGAAGAGGCTCCGCTAATTGTCTTTTATTAGCGCGGAGGATTATACCTATTTCCAATATACCTCTTTGGATTTGAGCGTTTTCTTCTACTGATGACTCCAAAAATTGTTGGAATTCGGCAAAACTAGTGATAGTTCTAGCTATAATATCATCAAAATCACTTAATCCTTTGTTTATGTTATTTCGATTTTCGAGATCTTTGTCAGCAAACTCTTTTTGTTGCTTTAATGTTCCTTTAGAAAAATCTAATCTAAGTATATTAGATAGTTGGCCTTGAACCGCGCCGGTAACATTTTCTGAACTTAAAGTCCGATTAAATATTTCTCCTCTTTGTTTAGCACTAACACCAATATTTTCTGCTATTTCACTTAAAACTCTTCTCAAATCTTCAAAATTACCACCAGATTGACCAATTTTTTCAACAAACTTGTTGTTTTCAGGTTTTGTCAAAAAACTTTGAAATGTCTCGCCTTCTCTACCACTAATACTTAAAATTAATTGTTCTAAATCAATAGCCGTTCTTGTTTGATCTTCTGTAATTCGTTTGGTAACTTTTTCTACGGATTGGAAAGGATTTCCAAAAGCAAAAGAATCAATTAAACGATTGAGATTATTTCCTGCGCCAAAATTAGTTTTATTTAATTGATTTTGCCTCGGTTCATTTTCAAAAGCCGTTCTAGTTCGTACGAGGGTTTCACTCAATAAGACCCTTTGGGATTCTCTTCTCTGTACACTACTTAAGATATCGGCTAAATCGGCTGGTCGCCCTGTCGCTGTCGCTTCTTTTAATCGTCTTCTATCTCCTGGCTCAAGTAGTCCTAATAAACTCAATCTCTCGGCTTCCAAACGCTTTTGAGATGCGGATGTAAATTTGTTCTGATTGTCAGTTAACGCTTCCGTAATTTTAATATAGCTTGATATGGCGTCAACACTTTTCCCAGCAGATTCTCTTATTCTTTCTAATTCAGTTTGTAGTTCTGGAAGATTGGTATTAAGTTCTTTTAGTACCGCCCCGACCCCTAGAGCGCCACCAACAAGAGCGCCCCCGACAAAACCGCCCGGACCAAATGATGCGCCTATTCCAGCGAAAGAAGCAACGTTACCAAGAGCGCCCGCAGTTGCGCCTGCAACTCTAGATTCTTTAGTTTCGCGACCAATGAATTCTTGTGTTATACCTCCCAATGTCGATCCGCCAAAAGTTAAGCCTATACCAATATTTTGTAGTCTAGCGTTTCGTCTCGCCGTTCTTTCTTCCGGTGTTTGTGCGTTCAGCAATGCCCTTCTTTCCTCGCGGGTAGGCTTTTGAGGGCCAAAAACCAAGTTTTTTATTCGTTCCGTTTTTACTTGTCTTTCCGCTTGTCTTTTTCTATCAGCTAAGTCGTCGGGATGGAAAATAGCCGGACCATTCAATAGATCATCTAATTGTCTGTTTCTTTCCTCTGACTCTCTAGTAGTGAAAGGTCGGTTTGGGGTAAGACCTAATAATGAATTGAGTATTTTATCATCCGCAAGTTTTTTCTCTATTTTTGGCGTTCGTAAATTTGCTTGTTGCTGTGCGGTAACTTGAGCGGGCCGATTAAAAAATGCTTGTTGTACATCTTGCGGTGAAGCTGGCGGTATAAATTGTGGCGGCGGTAATTGGCCAGTTCTTTGTAATTGTTTTTTCCTTAATTGCGTTAATATCGCTTCTTGTGGCGTTGATTCAATTAATGGTTTACTGATTTCTTTGGCTAGTTGGTTGTATTGTGCCTTTAGTTTTAATCTTGTTGTTTTTAAAGCGTTAATTGATGCATCTGATGATTTACCAACACTTTTGTTTATTAAATCCTCAACATCACTTATTTCTTTACTTATTCTTTCAAAAGCTTTTAATTTATCTATATTTCCAGATAGTGCTCGTTTTATTGATATCTGTGAGATGGTGGACGCCGTGGTTTGACTAATTGATTTTGGTAAATTAATAATGCTACCTGATGGCCGCGCGGTTGCGAATTGTGGAATTTGTAATGGAGTTTTAGCAAATCTTGTCTGAGCAAATATTCTTTGTAAATTAGTCGGCGGGGTTGGCGGAACAAATGGTGTTGGCGCGGGATATCTTGTTTGTGCTGTTTGCAATGCGGTTTTTGCTGGCCCACCTGCTGCTACTTTTGTTTGATTAGCAATTGTTAATAATGCTGTTTTTAAACTTTCAGCAGATTTCGTAGTTAAACTAAATTCTTTTGTAAAACTATCTATGACTGGAATGGCTTGTTTGTAATCTAAGGTTAAATTACTTAAAGCGGTTGATAATTCATTAAATTTAGGTAAAATAGCTGTTTCTAGAACTTTTGTACCAAAACGTAAATCGCTTGATTCCAGTATCGGCGCGAAATTTGGTATCGCTCCTTTGTTGTATATACCGGATTTTTGCGAAGCAATGCCTGCTATTTTGGGGTTTAAACCCATTGCCGCGTATCTGTTTATTCCTTCATTTATCCCGGCAGGTTCGTCGCGCCGGTTTATTACCGCCAAACCCAATGGATTTTCAGAAGATTTAAGTCGCGCGGATTGAGAAATACGGATCAAAGACTCTGGTACTCCCGCCGCTTTTTCTCTCTCTACAGCTTGGGATAAAGGGTTGTTGTAACCAATAAATTTGTTAAAATTTGGAATTAGCCCGGTATTTTCATATAAATGACCTTTACTTGTTTCTTTAAAAATGGTTTTATTTAATTTATCGATGTATTTTTCAGCTTGTTCATGGGTTAAACCTTTATATCTAGTAAGGAAATCAATGTAATCTTTTTCTCTTTCCGCTGAAATTCTTGGGGTTTTAAAAGTTAACATTCCCTTAAAACCAGCGTCAATGTTAAATCTGGGAATTGGAACTCCGGGGCCTTTTAGTGCTACAAAATTAGGGATTAATCCTTTAGATCTTTTTAATATTGGGTTTTTCTCTCTAAATTCTTTTAATGATAATCTCTCTGGGTTATTACCAAGTTTACCTGAAATCCTAGACTGAGCTTCTGTTTCATAAGCTGTTGCTAATACTGCGTTTTTTTGTAATTGATGTTGTAATTTGTCAAAGAAAATAGCTAAATTAATTTCAGACGCGCCCCGATTATTAGTTTCTTGTGGATAGCGCGGGAAAACCTGTCTTAATCCTCTAATTTCTTTATTTAATCTGTCAGCCTCGGCATATATTACATTTTTTGGATCTACTTTAAATCCTTCCCCTAATAATTGGATTAAGGATTGTTCAAGATAAGGATGCGTTTCTATAAGTGCTCGCAAGCTTTTTCCGGGGTGTTCAGGGTATCTATCAATTGTTCTAATTTTTGCTGTTTGACCGTATAATTGTTCTAATTGAGGCAGAAGATGCGGCGGCAAATTTTTTAAGTTATATCTTACTAAATCGTTGAATTGTGGGCGGATTACGTAGTTAGGAATTAACTTACTACCATAATTAGGCACTAATCCTTTATCAAAATTCAAAATTCCTTGTTGTTTCAGTAATTGGAATGATTCTAAATCTTCAAAATCAATAGGTTTTTTAGTTCTAATAGGAATTTCGCTATGTTCCGGTTTTGTTAAGTAATTGTAAAAGAAAGGACGCTGCGCGGTATAACTACCAATTAATTCCGCGAAACTTTCGTGAAAAGGATTTGCATCTCTTGAAACCCCAGATAATTCATTTAAAAACGCGCCGTATTTCTCTCTATCTTTTAAGAAAGCTTTTTGAAATTTTGGTAATTTAGAAAATCTTTCTCTTTCTTTTGTTTCAAACCCACGATAATCAATTTTATGGCCAAATTCGTGAGCCAAGGTTTTTGTTATTGCTTGATTAATTGGTATGATTTTTTCTCCATAATTTAATCTTTTAATGTAATCTAGGAAATAATTTCTGTTTAATTTAATTTCAGGGTCTCGGCCTGATTGAAAATTAGCATGAGTGCTCTCCCTCAGTCGAGAATCAAAGGCGAATTCGATTTTTTGGCCTTGTGAAAGTTTTTGTAATCTAGGCCCAAAATCTTTGTTTTCTAGAATATTACCCAGAGAAATGTCTGTAGCTTCCTGCCCGCGAATTCGGGCCGGGTCAATGAATTGGAAATTACCAAGTCTAGCATAATTAGGAATCGAACCGCGCGATTTAGGACTGCCTTTGTCTCCCATCCACCTATTCAAAACTGATTTTTCTAAATATTCTCTAATTATAGTCTTTTTTCTATCTGTGAGTGAAATGTGTGGGTCGAAATCTCTATGTATTTTTTCAATACCAGAATTTCCACCATGTATTTCAAACCAAGGATTGTTTTTCGTTCCATAAACACTCAAATTACTAATTTTTAATCTTGCCACCCTAGCTAATTGTCTGTTAGATAATGTGGATATTTCTTCTTTTTGAATTAGTTTATCAGTATTATATTTAGATTTAACATTTAATCCAATTCTTCTCGCGCCGATTTCCTCTGGATCATTAAAATATTCATCATAATTACTATAATTAGAGCTTCCTTTATTTTTACGAACTCTACGAATCAAATGATATAATTCATGGCCGATATCTTCTGATCTAACATTAGAGCCTCCACTGGCATCAGCATTTATTTGTAAAATATTTTGTTTTGTGATGGGGTCTTGAGAATAAGCGGCTCTTGAAACCATTCTTTCGCCTGATGCTCCAAAATCTTCACTTGGCATTGCCCCGGATTTAAATACGGCCATTTTATTTACCAAAGATGTTATTCTTGGGTATTTCCTATTAATAAATTTAATTGCTCTTGATAATATTGGACTTACTGGTTCTCCTATGGAGGCGGGAAGAGCATAGTTCGGTATTTTCCCTCGCGCGAATTTATTATCCTTTTGTAATTCTTCTAAAGTAGTATCATCTAAATCAAAAACTACTTTAGCTGGAAAAGATTTTGCGCCCAACCGCCCCAAAGCATTAAAGCGGTGCCCGCCTTCTAAAATATACGGTCCCTCTTTATCAACCGCGACGATTAAAGGATTAATTTCTTTTGAGTTAGCAATTGCCTCTTTTAATTTTTCGGTTCTATTATGTTCACTTACTGAATAATTTGTATATTTATTAGTAAAATACTCCATTGGGACTTCTCTAATTCCAGGTAGTATTTCATAATCGTTAAACGAACTTGAAATACTTGATAGGTTTGGTATTTTTTCTCTAATTAATCTTCCATCTATTGATTTAACATTTTTTTGAATTAAGGGGTAATTAAAGGCAAAATTTGGAATACTTCCTTTATTTAAGAACGGCGCGGCTCCTAAAGTTTGCCTGTAGAATACATCGTCCTTTTTTCTTCCCTTAATATAATTTATTGTTTGTTTAGGGCCGAAATCTTTTATTATAGTTCTTAGGTTTTCGCTTCTTATTCTATTTTGTTTTTTAATGTCGCTTGGTGTTCTTACCTCATTGATATTTGAGATTTTGAGCTTTGATTCGTATTCAGGGATGCTCAGTTCGTCCTTCATAAAACGTAAATTACCTAAGAATTCACCAATTTTATAGTTTTTTATTTGTTCAGTAGCGAATTTTTTATATTTTTCCTGGTCTTTAATATTACGTTTACCAATGATTTCCAGTGCGGTCGTATTTGCTAATTGTTCCCTATATACATCGGGGACGCTAAAATTAGCTTCTGAAAATATATGTCCAATTTCGTGTAAAATAATTTCGCTCGATGTATTTTTAGGTATATTTATATCTCCTTTGCCTATCTCAAAAGGATAATGTTTTTCTGAATAGGGTTGATAAGAATCTTGTCTGATGATTTTGTTGGACTTGTTTTGTTTAAATTGTTTAACGGCGCGTTTTAGCGTCCCAAATGATAAGTTAAAATTTGGTACTAACCCTCTATTTAAAATATCCTCAAAAGAATATGGTTTTAATCTCTTTCTTACTTTAAAATCTCCTGTGTAAATTTCGTCTTCAATTAAGGAATGTTTAGGGACGACCATTTTTATAACTTTGCCGGGGTCATCAAATTGTGATGCAAAAAACTTAGCAGTATCAAGATTTGTTGTTACTTTATTAAATTTACCCGGCGCGATAATTCCGGTTTTTTTAAATTTATTATAAGCTTCTTGGCTCATACCTCTAAAAACTTCTATATGATTTTTAGGTATAGCAAAGTTAGGTATTAAGCCAGAATTTAAATCAATCGCCCCCAATTTCAAATTCCTTTTCCTTAATTCATCAATAAATTGGTTGGGGCGGAAGTTTTTAATGATTTCTGTTATTTCTTTTTCGTGTTGTTCGGGAATTATAAAATTTTGGCCCGTAATGTCTAAATATGGTCTTGCTTTTAAATTTAGGTTTTCGGTAGTAGAATTAATTTTTTCTACAGGAAATTTTGTTTCAATATCTTTCAAATATTCTTGCGTTCTTTTGCTTTCACCAATATCTTCGAAAAATTTTAATAAAGTTTTACCTTTTACCTTTCTTTGTATTAAGGCTGGTGGTGATTGTAGGTTATAAAGAGTTGATTTTGGCCCCAAATTTACTTTCCGTGCGCGCGGGGAAAAGAAAGGAGCATTTAAAGCCTTAAATAGTTTATTTCCTGAATTCGCGCGGATAGCTTTATTTCTGTAATTTCGCTCAGTATAGGAACCATAACTTAGTGGGAATTTTACAACAGATTTACCGCTTTTATTATTAAATATGAAAGATTCTGAACCGTAGCTGAGTGGGGTTAGTTGTTTTTCTTTTATTACGTCTCCGTATCCGGCTATTTCTGTTTGGTCTAACGCGAATTGTTGTCGGAAATCGTAAGCAAAGTTTGGTATTAAGCCAGAAGAGAAAGGATTAGAAAAAAGCTTTGGTTTTCTGCTCGGAATTGGTATAGTACCAGAAGCAGAAGTAATCCCAGCTTTCTTAGGATCTAATCCGTCTTTGACATATCTATTAATTCCTTCGTTTATCCCGCGCGGTTCGTCTCTTTTGTTTATGACGGCAAGACCTAAAGGATTTTCGTTTCCTTTTAATCGTGGGCTTTGGGAAATTTGTATTAAGCTTTCAGGAACCCCCGCCGCTTTTTCTCGTTCTACTGCCGCCGCTAACGGAGAAGAGTAACCTATAAATTCGTTGTAATTAGGAATTATTTTATTATAATTGGGAATTAATTTTTGATTATAATTTGGTATTAAGCCGCGCGGAAATTCTCCCAGTTTTATTCTTTGTTTTAATTCTTTTGGATTGATCTCATTAGTTAATCCATCTGTTAAAACATCAAATAAGCTTTCTGAAATTCCAGCATCTCTTAATCTTTCGTTAACAATTTTTTGAGTCTTTGCGTCATATGCTGATTCTCGTCCAAATGTTTCTTTTGCTACAATTTTAGCTATTAATTTTTCAGCTATCCAATCTTTATCATAAAAATCTTTTAATACCGGAACTTTTCTAACAAATGCCTTTGCTTTTTGACGAACTACCCCTCCAAATACTATCGGGCCACCCAAGTTCTTTAACAAATCACCAAGTTCTTTTTCGTTTTGTGGAATTTCATTATTTGTATAATTCGGAATTAGTCCTTTACTAAACCCTCCCCCCTCATGCCCATAATATTTTCGAGCAACTTTTTCGTTATAACCGTAATCAACAAGGGCCGGGAATTCTTTATTTTTAACGATACCATAATGCGGTAAAATTATGTCTCCAAGACCGAGTTCAAAATTACGAATGAAATCTGCCGCGCGGCTTGCTTGTTTGTTCTGTTTTAATATTTCCAATTCTCCTAAATCATATTCATCAACTTCTTCGCCGTATGATCGTTTCCTTAATGTTTCAAGGCCGTGTCTAAACGTGTCAAATGGCAGGCCCGATTTCTCCCGAAATTGGGTTTTAGTCAAATTAACTGGATTTGCTTTCTCAGATATTAAGTACTTACCAAAAGGACTACCTTGCAATACCGACGCAATAAATGGTTTGCCTTCTTGCTGTAACAAAGCGTTATTTTCAGCAACATTTTGAGCAAATCCTCTTCGATAAATATTAGATTTTAACGACGGATTTGGTAGTTTCAAGATAGCTTCATCGCCAATATCAAAAGCCGTCCGCGAGCCACCTTTCCCTAACGGCGGGAATCTTTTTTGTGCATATAAATATCGGCCAAGACCGCTTTTTTTGCTATTTAAGTCTTTAAGTAGATTTGAAAAATTGTAATTTGGAATTAGTCCACGATTATAATTAGGTACTACAAAATCGCCGGGGTCAACAACTGAAATTTTCCCGCCAGTTCTACCTAGATTTTCTAAAATATTACTAAAACGCGATGATTCAAATAATTTTTCTATATTTTGCGGTTTCTTAATTAAGTTTCGGGCAAATTTTTCTACTTTATTGTTAACAACAACATTAGACCAATGTAAATCTGACGGTATAACTCTTTTTTCTCTTAATTTAGATTTAGTATAACCGAGCAGCTTGTTTACTATTCGATTAACATTACCTGAATATCCTTCCGTTTCATTATAATCATATTCTGGCGTGACAAGTATTTCTTTTAATGTTTTACCAGGAACAACTTCTTTACCTATTCTTTTTGCCTCAATACTTCTTTTTAAATTACCAATCACTTTCGGCGCGGTTACTAAATTACCTAAATCTAAATTGCTAATATATTTGGCGGCGCGGAATTCATTTATGATGTTATTGTAAGTTTCTGTTCCTTTGTTTTTTACTATCTTTTTTCCAATATTTACTCCTTTAAATTTTTTCTCTAAATCGTAAAAATCGCCATAAACACCTGAACCAAGAAGCTTCCCGTAATCGCCCGAACCGATAAATTTTTTGAAGACTTTTGCATAATTAGGAATTAAACCGCCCGGAAAGATTTTTTGTTTTTGTGGGGTTAATCCTTCCGCAAACCTATAAGGAAATTTCTTAGTTATTTCTTCTGATAGATAATTAATAGGTAATTCATCTTTACCTTCCAAATAGGCCCGCGCGATTCTATGGTTTCCGTCGATAACCAAACTGAATGTTTCTTTTGCTTTACCGCGCCCAAGCGTTAAATCGGTTAAAACGCCGGGCTGTTTTAACTTTTCTTCTGTAATGTTTTTTGAATGTTGACCGTTAATGCCCACCAAGAAACCGCCGCGAATTTCTTCTGCTTTCTCTAAACTGTCTCTTTCTCTATTTAAATTTAGAACTTTTTCTGCATATTCTTTAATATTTATTTTCTTAAGTTCTGGTTTTAGTTTTTTATTTTGAATGGCTTTTAATATTTCATCAATATTATATCTAACAGGACCAAAACCAAAGGTTTCAGCAAAGTTTGGAATATTACCTTTATTTTTGAACGCAACTAATTGGCTCGGAACTACATCAAAACCAATTTCTTTCCCATAACCGGATTGTTTTAAGATTTTTCGCAAGAACCTAGAATTTAACACCTGTCGGCCAGCATTATTCAACAAATCAAGATCGTCGCCACCGAAGAAAGGCTTTTGCATTGCTAAAACTGATTTATCAAACCTGTGAACAATATGCTCGCCGCCTTCTCCTATATATTTGCCATGTTTGAAAAAATCATCATACTTAAGGATTTTGGCGGGTAAATTCTCCCTCTGTTCTGTTACTCGTGTCCCTTCTCCGGGCGGAAGAGATATTCCTCCTATATCAACTAAAGTGTTTTTGCCGGTTTTTTTATTAAACAATATATTACTCGAACTAATGTCATCAATTTGAACATCTAATTCACGTTTTAATAAGGTACTAAAAATTCTTTCATTTAGAGGTTCACCTTGAATAAACGGCGCGCGGTAACCGAAACCTTTAAATTTTTCTATGTTTTGTCTTATATCTTTGAATTGCAAAAACGGGTTTGCGTAATTAGGTATTAAACCTTCGTCTTTTGTCACTCTGAAACCTTGCCGGTTTTGTGGTTTGACTCCATGATAGAATTTACGTTTTCTGGTTTTTTCGAAATTAGGAATAGTTTTATTATAATTGGGAATTAAACCGTCCGCCGCGTATTTCTCAAAACCATAATCACCTTTTACTAAAATCTTCTTTATAAATTGCTTAGGTATTTTCGGGAATATAAAACTATTTTCCCCTCCAATTGCTTCTAAATCTGATTTACCAAATTTATCAATATAATTTTGCGGGATATCTAAAACAACCATTGCTTGCTGAGACTTATCTAAATCGGCCCGCGAAATCGCCGAAGCTCTATGCACTAAGTCTCTTTTTGATGGTGCAACTATAGTATTATCAAGAGTTTGGCGCGAAACATAAACGCCTGCTCCGCGCTCGTCTTTGTAAAATACGCCAGCAAATGTTTTTTCTTTTGTTTTATTGGGTAAAATTCCTTGTTTTTGAATTTTGGGTATGTTTGCTAAAGATGTACCATGTAAAAATTTAACGTAATTTGGAACTAAACCGCGCGAGTATTCTTGTCCATATCCATATATTTTTTCCGCTTGTCTTTGTGCTTCTACAGTGCTAAGTCCTTTGACATTCTTTAGGAAAGCTATATAATCACCGCGTTTTAAGGGACTTCTATTAAAACTAAAAATTGGTTCTTGTTCTCTTCCTTTACCGAATACTGGAAAATTTATTTCTCTAGGAACAATCCCTCCTGCCGCCGTATAGGGATTAACATTGTATATTTCTTTAAACTTTTCTTTGTATTTTTGACCGGCCTCGCTGTAAACTGGCGGCATTATTGCGGGTTGTTCTAATCCAAAGTCTTTAATTTTTTCTGCTGTGTTGTAAATAACTGGACCCAAACCTTTTATTCTTGTTTCTCTTATTTCTCCGGGCACATAACCACCTTCGTAAGCTCCTTGGATTTCCTTAATTTGGGGAATTATACCTGCCGCAGCCTTGATTTGGGTTGTAGGAAATTGCCTCGCGGGGGTTATGTTACCGTATCTTGGTTTTTCTCTTTCGGGTATAAAACCGCGCGGTTTAGATTCTGGTACGTGACCTTCGGCTTTGGTTTTGGGGTTTAAAGTTAACCCTGTTTTTGGGCTAAACGCAAACCCGGCCTGAATAGCTCTAGGAGTAACTGATGCCGCCGTTGTCTTAATTCCTTGTAATAAAGCTAATTCTTCCCTCAATAATTGTATTATTCGTGTTTCTTGTTGTTCGCGGGTTAGGTTTGCGCTTATTATCTCTTTATAAAACTGAGGATTTGAAGCTAAAATACCTGTTAAAACTTGTTGGATTTTAACGGATTGAGCCGCCGCGTTATTAAAATCTAAGAAAACCTTTAAAGCATCTTTAGTAAAACTGGCAAAATTAAATATTAACCGGCCTAAAATAGCTGTCGCTACCGCTAAACCCGGTCCTTCCAAAAAGTTACCAATCCCTCTTAATATCCCTCTTCCAATACTAGAACCAATATCTTCAGAATCTTTGTCTGGTACAAAGCCTGTTAATGTATTAACCAATCCTAAAACGCGGCGGATTACTGGCTCGAAAGAAATTTGTCCTACCGTAGCACTTTTTTCTATTATATTATTAAGGGTTTCATTTGCGAAAGCAGATAATGTTTGATTTAGTCTTTGATTTCTGCTTATTGCTTCATCCGTAGCGTTATTAGCTGTTCTTAACGCACTGTCATATACGGAAAATTGCTTGTTTAAGTCGTTTAGCGCGGCGGACACAATATTGATTTGGAACACGCCGCCAGCTAATTCTTTTATTTTATTAGCCACGCCGGGGTTAGCTTGACCTAAATCATTAAGGGCTTGGGCGAGTGCGCGTAGTTTTTCGATACCAGACTGTGATTCGTCTATAGAAACACCTAATTGTTGTAAATCTTGTATTGTATCGCGGCGGGATATTCTTGTAAAAATAGATTTTAAAGCATTACCAATCACTGCTCCGCCTCTAGCCGTTGTTTGTTGTACAGCCGTAACAACAGCTAATAATTCGTCAAAATCTACCCCGGCATCTTGGGCTATGCTACCTACACGTTTTAATGCTTCCGCTAAATCTCTAGAACTAACTGCAAACGAAGCATCAACTGAAGCTAATTTGTTAATTATGTCTGTAGATTGTAAAGCGGACTTATCGAAACCATTAATTGCAGCGGTTAAAGCTTCTACGCTTGATGCTGCATCTAAACCTGATAATCGAGTCAAAATTAGGGCATCATTTGTTCGTTTTAACGTTTCTCCAACTCCAAGACCCTGACGGGATAACTCTAATGCGGCGGCGGCAACATCTTTAAAGCTTTTTCCTGTTAAATTAGCTATTTTAAACAAATCTTGCCCGAATTTGCTAAGTTGTTGAGTATTAAGGTTTAGTACGACATTTATGTCGGTTAGGGTTTTTTCAACATCTATTGCAGATTGAACTATAGCTTCTAGACCGGCCTTGAACTTAAAAAGTAATCCTGCGGAAACGGAGAACGCCAGGACCCTCGCATTAGCCGCATCCAAAGACTTATTAAATTCGGTTGCGGACCCAGTAATTCTACCTAGGGGTTCCGTAAAGCCGCGTGCATTAAGTTTCGCCTTAATGTCTTTAGATGCAATGATTTGCCCTAGCCGATCTATATCCCTTAAAGCGGCTGAATAGTCTAAACCAGTACTGATTGTGATCGCCTGTGGCATATTCCTTCCTTAAACCTTATTTCTAGTAATTACACAGTAATATTGGTTATTTATTTTAATATTAAGAGCTTGATATCTAACAATAAATAATTTATGCTTATGTAAGTGATTTAATTATGAAAACTAAACATAGTAATATCAAACATGGATATGCGGGAGACAATAAAACACACCCATTATATTGGACATGGGCAAGAATGAAAGGTCGATGTTATAATCTTAATCGCAAAGATTTTAAACATTTTGGGGGAATAGGAATAAAGATGGATTTGAACTGGTTTAATGATCCCATGATTTTTTTTGAATGGGCGTTTTCTAACGGATGGCGAAAAGGTTTGGAGTTCCTTAGAATAGATAAAAATGGTGATTTTTGCCCGTCGAATTGCAAATTTGGAAAAGATGAAAAACACGGATACGCTAAAAGAAACGAAGAACATCCATTATATAGCATTTGGGAAGCTATGAAACAAAGATGCTATAACCCAAATAATGATCAATTTGAACACTACGGCGGTAGGGGCGTAAAAATAACATGCCACGAATGGATTACAAATCCACAAAAATTTATAGAATGGGGGATAAATAACGGATGGCAAAAGGGCTTATATTTAGATCGTATTGACAACGAATACGGAAATTATTGTCCAGAAAATTGTCGTTTTGTCACGCCATCTGTGAGTAATATGAATAGAAGGCGCGGTCTTAAGCACAAAAGGAAAACGGATCTTCCGACAGGAGTATGGTTAGAAAATGAAAAATTTCGTTCTTGTGTTGGGTGTAATATGAAAAGAATTAACCTTGGCACGTTTAAAACCACAAAAGAAGCCTCTGAAATGTATCAAAAGGCATTAAGATATATTAAAATACATAAAATACTCAAACACAGAGATGACTTAATAAATTTTGTAGATTAAAGATAGGTCGATTTTCCATCTTCAATATCTAATAATTCTTGAGCTGTTAACGAACCTCCCTTTTTCAAACTAGCCTTCCTAAATTTCTCGTTAAGAGTTGGCCCCAATTTCATTTTTTGTATATCTTGCTTGTTTGCTCCTAGGTAAGAGGTAGCCCCGCCCTCCCCGCTAACTTTTCCTGTTTTTCGTGACATCTCATCCATTGACTTTTTTGCATTATACGCATCAACCAGTAAATCAGGATTTTCTAGTATTTCATCAGTTATTTCTTCCTTAGTTTCAGTTAATATGTGTTTGAAGTAGGTCGCGTGGTGAAAGAGTTCAGTTTGATATAAGGTTAGCTGTATTATGGGTTTACCGTAAAATTCATAAGCGTTATTGTCAGATAAATAGAAAGAATTAACAAAGAAATTAGAAATAGAGATACGTTTGAAATTTAAAGTATTAAAATTCCGCCCGAAATCTTCATATAGTTTATATAAAATATTTAACTGCTCATCGTCTAGTTCTGTAAATTCTTCTTCTTTAAATAGTTTAGTATTGTTATTAATATCTTTGTAAGCTCCGAAAAAAACATAATATTGATTAATTTTCCGCGCGGCATACTTGTCGGTAGTAATTCCAATGATGTTTTCTTTCTTGTTTTTGATACTCTCTATTATAGCCTCTGTTTCTTTTATTTGTTTATTCATTTGCTCTATATGGCTGGGAATAAAGGTTTTATCTCTGCCTTTTTTCATATTCGCCGCGCAAATTATCTGTTCGTTCAAATCAATTTCTTCTTTCTCGGTCCATAAATTTTGTTCCATTACATATTTGTTTTGAGTTCCGTAATTTGGAACTCCTTGAGATTCAGCAACTTGTAGAAACTCTAAATACTTTTGATCAATAGAAAACAAATCAAAATTATTAAAGTGTTTTATGTAGACCGTGCCGAACTGTGGGGATTTTAAACGAGTGAAACCGTTAATTATGTCGTAGAATATTGATTTAAGTTCTTTATCATGCACGTCTAAAAACTAAAATTAAAATATTGCCTCGTCTATAACTTTAAAATCTTCAAATTTTGCAGCCTTCCCAGAATACCAGAAAGAAATAAGATATGAAAACTTCTTTAACGCTTCTAACAAATACTCATCACCTTTCGCGCGAATATCCGCCTCGTTCTCAATAAAATCGTCGTATTTTACTTGCTTTTGTTTAAAATCTCCTTCACCAAAAAAGGGAACCGGCTCAGCTTTACCATTTTCCATGTAACTAATATTTAAAACCCACCAAAGAATAGCATGAACCTTCGCGCGGTGTTCGGCTGTATCCTTAAATAAATCGTTTTGTTTTAATTCAAAGTCCTCAATATCGCCCTGTAAACCAACCAATTCTTTTAATAGAACCTCTTGTTTAGCTTTTTCTTCCTCATTTTTTTGCGTTGCTTCTTTAAGATTTAGACGTTGGTATTCGCTTAGTTTTTTATCAAAATCTTCGAAAACAGTGGTCATAGACTTGTTTTCGTCTTCACTTAATGCGCCGCCGTCGTTCAAAAACCTCTTAATTAACAAAGCACGGGGCAGTAAACCGGCCCGAATACCTTCGGATTTTACAACCCCATAAAACAAATCGGCATCATCAAACAATGCGCGCGACGGTTTTTTGATGTAGAATTTGTGCGGCTCGTCTTTCTTTACTTTTTCTAATACCTTAATTTCTTTGCCGTCTTCGCCTGTTTTAACGATTGGCTCCTCAACTTCTATTTGTTTTTTAATTTCGAACTGATACAGAGTTTTCATTGTTAAACCTTTATAATGTCTTCTAAATATTTCTTTGTTTTATGGTAATTTACTTCCCCGCCGAGAGTATTTATTAGTTTCTTTTTCTTTTCCTCCTTTAAAAATGGATAATTAAAATAAACAGACTTTACTATTTTATCTAATTGAAAGTCTAAAATTGCAAATTCGGCGGCGAGCAATCTTTGATTTGATTGCATTTTTAATCTTTGTTCAATCACGCTTTCTATGTTTACTTTTTCTCTTTTAGTTTTCATTTTCATAAACTATTATATGTTCCTTTTAAAGCCGATTTCTAATTTTTCTAGCAGCGAACTCAATTCTCGAATACTGTCGTTTGACATCGCCAAAATCTTTTTCCTTCGCCGCGCGCACTTAAATTCGCTAAATAATGGCTCTATTTTCCCCATTTTTTCATTAAATAACTCTTCTTCTCTTAAATCATCTAGAGTATTCAAGAAATCCTTAAACAAATTAGTAATGTTTCTTGTAATTTGAAATTCAAGAATAGTGCGGGCGTTCTCGTTATCCATAATAACTGCCTTTTGCCTTTTACCTAAAAGTAGTTACACTAAAATTTACCTATATCTTTGTTAAAGTAAATGAGACAAATCCCATTCAAAAATTTTTTTGGGTATTATCCGATTTTCTGGGTGTTCTGGGTCAAATTTTAATAGTTTATCCAATGCTCCTTTGGCTGCATTATCCTTTTCCCACATAGGTTTAATATTTTTGTAATATTGAACAATATATAACTCTTCTTCCCTTTTTGGGTTGACCCAACATACAGGAACGTAATGATGGTCAAGAACAATTTCAGAAGTATTTATAAGTTTATCCCAACTCATACCCTCTGTAAACTGATTTTCAATATGCTCTCTTAGTTCTTGAATAGTGCATCCTAAATATTTGAGAGAAGGTTGTTTTTTGGTGGTTTTACACGAAATAACACAGCGTCTTACACTTGTCCGGCACCAGTGAGCTAATTTTACATAAACCCGCTTTTTATATGCTTTATCGACCGCTTTCCCGTGTTCCGATTGTATGTATCGTTTTTTTCTAGCACGAATTTTTTCTATATTGTTGTAGTAATATTTTTTTTCTCTTTGTTTGCATTCTTCTAAATTTTCTTTTCTGTATTGTTTATGCACTATCGACTGACACGGTTTACAGTAGCCATGTTTACCAAAAATTTCTATTGTTTTCAACTGATTACATTGTGGACAAATTTTATGTGTGCCTGCTGCTACTTCTCGTAGCGGAATAACCGGTATTGGGATTGGTTTATTTTTACGTTTGAAATAGGCGGCTTGCTGTTTTTGTTTTAATATATTTTTATTTTTTTCGCGATAAATTTTGCTATCTTTTTGAAATTTTTCTTTGTTGTTATGATAATAAATTGAACGATTTTTTAAAATTTCATCTCTATTTTGCTTGTGATAATTTGATTGTAGCAATTTAACGCAGGTTTTACAACTATGATGCCATCTATTTTCTTTTTTATAGACATAAAATTCTTCGATTAATTTTTCCATAGAACATGATTTACAAATTTTACTTATCATAACAACATTGTATTGAGTTGTAGTATAAAAATCTAATATACTTTTTAAAAAACTAGTACACAAAAAACCCAACAGATTTCTCAATCCGTTGGGTGACTAAAATGTGACTGTGTTATGTTTAATTAATTGGCACCTGAACAGAAGCAGCCGTTAGTGCTTTGCGGGCCAGCAATTTGCGAGGAGAACTGCATCGTCACGCTCTTAGATGGCCCGATACTTTCACTAACATCCTGACTATCTAATTTAGCCCCGCGTAAATTATAATAAACTACCGTATCAGTTGTCCCAGGTTTTCTAATTGTAACAGAAGGATTGAACGTAGTATTATTATTAATCATTTCTACTAGACTGCCGGTTTGTGCGTCACCTACATTTGCGGTAACATTTAGTGTCGCTTGCGCGGGGAACTGAATGATTTTAGCAAAGGCATATTTGCTGCCGAGTTTCTCTAGGTTTTCGCGAGCTAGATTAAAGCTGAACGAAAAGTTTTGGACTTTCAAATCAGATTCAAGCCAACCGCCATGACCCTCACCTGCGGTCAATCCAAGACTCAATGTAATATCACCGGGGCGAAGAACTGATAGCGAAGTATTAGATGTATTAATTGTTTGGCCACCCACGTTTTGCGTTGCGGTTGTTAGGGCATACAAGAAACCAGTGATTGCCGTGCCGTCCGTTGGATTAACGGCGGGAATATAACCGCCAGAAGAAACATTATCGAACTTTATGTTTAGGCCCTCAAGATCAACGGTTGCGCGGGGGAAATCGCCAACAGAACCTTCTGCGGTGTAAGAACTTATAAAACCATTACCGATAGCCACAACATCAGAAGTCCCCTCATTAACCCCAACTGCATCGTTACCTTCATCAACAGTGCGCAAGAAGTAGTTCTTATTATCCGTTAAACCATTCAAAATACCAGAAACCATTGTAACTTGGGTTCCAGTACTAATATTAAAACCTAGTAATTTCTCATTTACAAGATTAGCTAGCAAATAAGAGAAATTTAAGGTAACAGTGGGTTGTTCGACAGGAATACGGTCGATAGCACCGAGTTCGCCAAACTGGTTAACGTCGCGCAGAGTTTTATTCCATGTATAATTGCATGTTTGTACACGAAACAACTCAGCGACTAGATTCGATCCGGTAACTTCGCCGCCGCCGATAACAGCACCGCCGAAGTGTTTCCCGGTCGCAGGGAAGGTCCCTGTCGGGCCGACGTATAAAATGTCCGATTGATAAATATTCCTGTTGCGTGCCATCTTATTTCCTTTTGTTTAAATTCTGTTATACTTTACACATTATATTGTTAGATAGAAGGTTTTTTATTAAAACCTATAGATTTAATCAATTATTCATTGATATTTACAACTAAAATAGGTATTAGAGAACTAGTATTTTTACCTTATTCTAAAAGTCTTTTGACAATGCGGACACTGAACACTACCATAATGATTGCCAGATGTTTTTATTTCTAGATTCTCGATTCTATTATCAGTTTTAATAGCATTTTTATGATGTACTGTTTCGTGTCGCTGGAGTTTTCTGCCTAAATGTTGTTCCATAATATATCTATGTTCCAGAATAGTTCGTGGGCCATTATTAAATCTCTCTGGATTTACTATTATGATGTATCCATGTTTATTTAAGTACTTTCCACCCTTCCAGCGATGATTTCTATCGCCTTGTATATGAGGTTTTGGCCCTCTTTGTCTTGACTCTCTATTTTTTCGCCTTTGGATACCTTTTGTTTTCAATATTACGAAAATGTGGCCGCGTGTACAATTATACTTAATTGATAAATCACGGGCTAATTCCCCTTTTTGATATTGATCGATAATTTCATTGTGTTGTTCAGTTGTTAATTTCCTTGTCCCCCAACCGAATCTAAATGGTATTTTCCATTGTCTAAGATAATTTCTCATTGTTATCCAGCTACAGTTGAACATTTTAGCTATTTCGGATATTGGAAGTTTATTTTCGATATATAATTTACTTATTTTGTTTTTGTCTTCTTCCGAGAATAATTTAGTCATGTACCATTATACATAACTTAAAGCAATATATCTAAAAAATTCTTGGAAATCTCGGTTTTTGTATTTGAAGATCAATTATAACAGCATATACGTTTGGATTTATTTGCCTTAACTGTTCGTTAACAACTTGCTCATTAAAACGTGAAATGTAAACAGAATAGATATATGCACTGTTTGCATTGGCTGTTTTACCGCTTGATAAGTTTGAGTAATTATAATTCCCACTTCTATAGCCTCCAATTAAATTAAAAGGGCTTTCATTGCTGGGGATCAAAGGTATATATTCCCGCGCGGAATCTTTAAAAATCGAGCAAATTGCATCTAAATTATAGAGAGAATCTGCTAAAACCACGGCATGAAAATTGCTAATAGTGGTGTCCATCCCACCAAAAGCTAATGGATCATTTTGCCCGCCGTTATTTCTTATGAATATCGCCGGGTAATTGATTTGATTCCAAGCTATGCCAGAAGTTGTTTGTCCTATTTTGGGTCTTACGGCGTATTTAGTTTCAAATAATAAAGTCGTTTCACTTGAATCTGTGGATAAAACATTAAATTCTTTGAAAGCGTAAATACCTGATAGCGAGCCTGTTACGGGAGAATTAAAGTACACGTACCCTTTGCTATAATTAATTCCAGTGAAACCAGAAACGCCCGTCGTAATAAAAGAGTTGTTTAAATAGACGCCTGTAATTTTTGTAGCCCCCGTAATACTAAAGTCGGAAACAAACCCACCATAAGGAATCGCGTATGTATAAAAATTGTTGTGTTTACTACCTATATTATAAAAAAGGCCGGAATGATTAATCCAGCCGCGCCCTCTGTCCTGAATTTGGTTGTCCACCCATAAAAGGAGGCTAGACAAAAGTTGATTTTCGTACGTTTCACGCATTATAACTTGATTTTTGCCTTAAAACTGTTTAAAATACCAGAAATATAGGAAACGTTCTTAAATCTTAGCCCGCCCGCCAAAGGTTGCTTATTCTGGAGGCCGGTCCCAGAGCGAGAATTAGCCTTTGCGCTCAATTTTAAACTATAAATATAATAGTTCAGGCCGCTCAAACCTTGCTCTATACCCAATAACCAACTTCTATCAGTAGTGCCCGGCCAAGGCAACGGAGTCTTTTCGGCCAGTTCATCTTTTGACGGTATTTCTACTTTGTAAAAATAAGTGACAGTATTGGCTGTTTTTTGTATTTGAGCTTTTCTTATTAGTCTGGTTTCGTCTTTTAGGGCTTTTCTAACAACTTCTGTGGGCCGGGTTCCAGCGTCAAAACCAATGAAAGAGAAAAGGTTTCCGCCCGAATTTGCATCACTTCTCGGCTCCAACGTATTTGTTGTGTTTTCTGCTGTCGGCCCGGCTTCTATTTCTTGTGTTACCTCATGATTATTAAATTCATCTATCATTTCGTCTTTAGCTGTCTCAAAGTTAGCTTTTGTTTGATTAAAAACTT
>ERZ1292644.232-Hain-H14-01um-R2-232-length-41427-cov-17_pt1 | contig 26888 bp, 42 predicted proteins | sample MGYA00564402_ERZ1292644 | MGnify/ENA primary metagenome ERZ1292644 (study PRJEB36523, sample SAMEA6512644) | groundwater metagenome | collected 2019-01-09 | study: AquaDiva: Metagenomics assemblies of 32 groundwater samples
GCAGAAAGAACAGGGACGATCTTTCCCGTCGTCAGTTGCGCCATGGGGCCAAACGACGTGGTAACGGTCGTGGTGCCGCCGCTGGTCGTGACAATCAGGACGGGCACATAGCCAGTCGTCATGCCCAACAGCGTCATGCCCGATGTCACGAGCCCGATGCCGCTGAAGACGGAGGTGGTCACGCCCACAAGCGGGATGCCACTGATCTGAACGAGGCCAGAAGAAGCCGACAGAACCGTCACGGTCCCGCTAATCTGAACCAGTCCGCTTGAGACAGATACGATGGGGACATTGAATCCAGGCGCACTGGACCATGGGTTTGTTCCAGCGGTCGCCGTTACCGTCGGAGTCCCGGAAATCTGTACCAATCCAGAAGATGCCGAAAGAACTGTTACGGTTCCACTGATCTGAGTCAAGCCAGATGAAACACTGACGATAGGAACATTGAAGCCCGGGGCGGACGACCATGGATTAGTTCCCGCTGTAGCGGTCACGACTCCGCTCGTGATAGTTACTTGGAGTCCAGCGGAGGACGTGACAGTGGCTAGCCCGGTCGTTGAGGACGGATCTCCGACTACGATCCGTTCTCGGTGACGAGACGTAGAGCCTGCTCCGAAACTGATGTCGGAGGTGTCGAGGATCTTGCCGGTTGAATCTCCGGGTAACTGGATTGTGCCGTCAGCCATTACGGAAACCTAGCTAGGATTTGCATGTGGAGCCCCGGATCAGCAGAAGCGGTACCATAGTTACTCTGGCCATCGGCCGGAACAGCCTTGAGCGTTGCAATCCAGCCATGGGCAGCACCCGCCCCCAACACTGTGAAGGTGGTATTGAATGTGCCCGTGGCCGTGACAATCCGGTAGGCGCTGGCGCCCGTCCAAAAATCGATACCGTTTACGATTTCATCTAATTTGGTGAAACTATTCCCGGCGGTATGAGTCGCCGGATTGCTCGTACTGTCACTCAGACAGAATCCGACCAAGAACTCGTCGGCGTCCACCGTCGTAACTGCGGGTGATGTGAACGGGGATGCTACATCATCTTGGCGGCCACTCTGGTCGAGCACTCCGGTCGTCGCGGCTCCCGTTGCTTCAACGGCCCAAATGGACACGAAATCGGAAACATTGATGGTCAGTGTAAACGTGTGGCCGACACCCCCGGTGATGTTCTGCGCATAATACGAACGGGAGTCGTGCGCTGCGCCTGTCAATTCCGTCTGAATTTGAGTCCAGGTATTAGTATTAGAGTCTGTAAAGGACGTGAAATTCGACGTGTCGGTCCACGTCCCCCCGAGTACCACGGCGCTCCCCGAAGTACTGGTCGCTCCGGCAGTCGTGATAGATGTGCCAGCACTTGTTGAGGCTGCTTCGCTAATTCCGAGACCGAGTGGCATAGCAGTGGACTTACTCCAGTGTTAGCACGCCAGATGTCTGTAATGAGCCACCCGACAATGTGAGCGTCCCCTTCACCCGCCGATTCGGATTATCTGGTTCCGGCCAAGTCCACATGAATGCCACCGTGGTAAGCGGAAGTCCCGTCTTCCCTCGACGATCCGGTTCCCCTCTAGCGGTTCCACCACCACCAGGTAGCCATGTCACCCCACTGTCGTAACTGAGCCACAATTGAACGCTCAAGAGGGTCTGCGGGTCCGTCCATTGTACGGCATCAAGTGTCAGATGCGCTCGGTCAATCCCAACAGGCACAGGGGTCTGTGGAAGTGCAATCACTCCTGGCGGGTACACTTGGGACGGAATGGGAATCGTGGCCATTAACTTGTAGGCACGAGGGGCATCAGCACGATGTCGGCCCCGTGGTCTTGCCCTTCGGCAATTTGGATCAGAGATTCACACTCCCGCTTGGCCCCCAGCACCGTGTGAAATTCCGCTTGGAACCGTTCGCACCGCGACTGATACTCATTGATCCGCGCCTGGAGCAGCGTCTTGAGCGCCTGGGCCGGGCGGGCGTCCACGTAGTACCCGTACCGCCGGTACTGCTTCATCAGAGACGACGCATGAGGGACGTAGACCTTGATCCCCCTTCCCTCCAACAGTCCAATGAGCCACTCGCAGTTGGGCTTCTCGTAGAAGTACTCGTCGCCAATCGCCAGGTTGATTCCGTACAGGTGGATCTCCTCGAACCCCTCCATAGCAGCGAGTGCGAGCATAAATGCGGGGCTCGACATGAAGTAATCCCGCCCCGTGTACTTGATGACATCTTCCAGCGGATACCGCACCGAGTTGGGGAACTCTTCGTAGGCTTGCACCATGTACACCGGGACCGGAATCGCCTTGAGGAACTCCAGATACAGTGGGTCGCGTGCATCTGGAATGAATTCGAGCAGGTGCATCTCGAACCAGCGGTCGGCCCGCCGGTGGAAGTTGAAGTGCCCCTGGTTCAGGCCCCAGAGTTCAAACTCGGGGTCGTTCCAAGGGACCAAGTGCAACGTGTTACTGGCGAACCCGATGATCGCCACTTTCTTTCGAGGAGGTGTGCAACGCACTCCACCAAGGTCACGGGAGACGATCTCAACCGACGCGCACGCGGGAGTTACATCAGTGAATGCCATTTCCGGACGCCCTCCGTTCGGCAATCAGCAAAAGGTTAGGACTTTTTGCACAGTTCTCAAAGGGAAGCGGCCAGGCCCATTTCAAGTGCCAGCCGGTCGCCGCCAAGAGTCTGTCGTAGTTGTGGTGGTAATGCGGAATGGTGCCCCCTTGATGGACCATGGGGGGCCCCTCTCGCTTCGCCAATTCCATCACGATGAGGGTTGACGCGGGGAGCGCACGGAGCCACGCGGTGATGAGGTCTTCCGCCGCGTAAGCCAGGACGTAGCAACTCAGCACGGCGTCCCACCGCGAGGCGGGCGTCTCCGGCAACTCGCCCGCGTCGAGAGACACGTTCAACTGCTTCGCTGCCCACGAGCGATCCACGGGGCTCGGCTCGGAGCCCCCGATCAGGATAGAGGGGAAAGCATTGCGGACGATGCGAAGATTCGGCCCAGCCCCACAGCCTATCTCGTACATAGACTTCACATTGGGGAGGCAGGCCAGCGCCTGTATCACATGCTGTCGATACGGGGCCTGCCATGTTTCCCACGCAGCTTCAGCGGACGCCTCGGTGTGCGCCTGTGCGAACCAGTTGACAGGCGAATAGCCGAGCGACATGGTTTACGTGGAGGTTGACGACCAGAATCCCGCGGTCGAGGACATCCAACCAGTCGAACGGGTCGTATAGGCCCAAATTTTACCTAGGATGTCACTGGCGGAACTATTCGCCCACACAAGTGCACACCCGCCGCCGAGACTTGCCGGCTGATCCGCACTGGACATGATTCCCGTGGTTACAGGAATCACGATATAGGGACGAGCATCTGAGTTTGCCGTAGTGAGTACAGCACTCGATGCGGCTCGGATATAATCGGACGTGAGAACGAGAGAGGTTGTCGTCACTCCAGCCGGGGCTATGGTGACCTGGGCGGAGGTGTAGACCATCATGTCCCCGCCGGGGCCAGCAAAGGTTACGCTGGCAGACGAGTTGACGTAGTGCCCGAATTCGGGGGCGTTCCAGAACGAAATCAGGGGTTCGGTTGAAGCTCCGTTGGAGGCACCTTCGCCCAGAATGGACGGGGCACCAAAGACCATGGGGCCGCGAAATCGAGTCGCAGCCCGGTTCGGATTGAGTGGATGACCAGCAGCCATTTACGTAGACTCCTTTGACTCCGGGTGAAGTATTCCCGCCAGAAGTCGTGAAAGTTCGAGAAGCCGCCCCTGCGTCACGAGGACCTCATTGTAAAGATCCTCATGACGCTGGAGCAGTTCAGTATATCGGGCCCTTAGATCAGGCTCCGGGGGTGCCATACACCCCGCGAAACTCCGACCAGCCCCTCTTCCACCGGGCACGAATCTTCTCCTTCATGCTGGAGGTTTCAAAGTCCCAGTCATGGAGGACATTGGGCTTCTCGCGCCAATAGATCCGCACGTTGTGGTTCGACGGCTCGTCGAGCAGGAACCACGCATCGGGGTCAGTGAGGTAGGGCGAAGACACGATGGTCAAGCCATCTTCCTTGAAGGCGTTGATGGCGTTGTCCGCCGTGTCGGAGCGAAGCGTAGACCCCACCATCTCCATGGCGAGCCATTTCAGCTCGACAGGAACCAGCAGGATCTTCGGTCGCCAGTGGATAAGCAGCCCAGAATCATTCACGGTATCCGCGACGTCGTTCAGAGCCGTGCGAAGCGAAGCGGTTGACAGATCCGCCGCGGTAGTCAACGCGTTCTGCTCGGTGCCCCCGCCGATGAGTGGGTGGGCAGTCGAGAACAGCACTACGCCGTCCGGGGCCCCCGTGGTAGACGTGAACCCGTCGTTGAACAGGTTGGCGCAGTCCACGTTGAACGAGTACGACATTGAGCTGCCGAGCGCACGAGCCGCATCCGAGACGACTTCCTCTTGCTCATCGTCCAAAGCCTCTTTCGAGACCCGGAACGCCAGCTCGTAGGTATCCGCCTGGAATGTGGCGTCGTAACCAGCGGCCATATCTTCATATTCAACCGCCGCGCCTTCGGCCTTGATCGGCACGGAACCAAACGAGGCGACCGTGGTAGTGCGGACGAAGGGCTTGTTGCCCATGTCGCGCACCTTGAGGATGCGCTGGAAGGGCGAAGACTCGATGGGCATGGCGTCGAAGAGAACATCCTCCAAGAACGCCAAGCGGGCGAGGTATAGATCGGGGAGCGTTGTTCGCAGTGTAGGCATGTTGGCTCCCCCTTACGTGGTCACGTGGCCCAAATCAACTGGGCGCATCGCTGGGAAGGCCGGCATCAGCAGGAACTTACGAGTCTCCCCGCTCGATGAAGCTGAGCCGCCATCGGTGGAAAAGGTGACATGAATGGGGTGCAGGCCGAGCACCTTGAAGCGATACCCGTTCGCCGACCCAGACGAGGCCGAAATCGCCGAAACAGCCTGGACTGAACGCACCTGCGGACCGATGCCGGTTGAACCCACGGCGCCGGTTGAAAGGATCGCCACGGCTTTGCCAACGCTGGCTGCGGCCATGACCCCTGACGTGGTATCCGACCCCACGAAAATCTGGTAGGGATCGTCATACACGAGCAGGTTCCCGGAAGTCAGGACACGAAGATCAGAATCCGTCTCCGTGCTCCCGGTGCCGTCGGCCGCTACGACTCGGGATGCGGCGACGCCAACATAGACACCTGCATCGGTGGAGGTGCCGCCCGTCGTTCGACGGACTGTACCGAGATCCGTGGTGTAGCACACCACGTCGCCAATGTTGATGTCATTGGCCTCCGATGAGGAAACTGCATAAATGCGGGTGCGCGCGGGACCTTCTGCCGGCATGAAGCCGAAGTAGGTCGCGACACCCGTACGAAGGTACGGCATGGTATTTACATCTCCTTTGAGTGTTACTTAGTCGGTGAGGCCCTTCCCCTCAACCATCGTGTGGCTCGGGTGCGAGGCTCCCTCCACTCGAATGTGGGGACCGTACTGGCCTCGCGCGAAATCTTCCTTCAACTGCTGCTGCTTCTCCACCGCACCTCTCGTCTGCTGCCGAGCGCGGGCGTCTTTCTGGACACGCCGCTTCTCGACCCATTGAGTCGGCATCCACGCCAAGATGTCGCCCGTATCACCGCCACGACGAACCAAATTGTCGGGGGCAATCAGGCTGGGCACCTTGACTCGAACACGGGGATCAGAAGCCATCACGGGTTGCCAGTAGCGCCACCCGGATGATTCGAGCAGTTTCGGGTTAATCCAACGCAGGGACCATTCTGTCGGTACGTCAACGAACCGGCGGGCATCGGACCCGGATTTCTCTGGCTCCAATTCCCACGGTGGGGGCGCCTCGGACAGATCAATCTGGCCAGAAGGGCCTTCCCACTGGGTCTTTGGGCCGGCGGGACCCGGAGCGGTGTACGTCGGGCTTGTGACTTCCGACACAACGGTGCCTTGCACCTCGCCACCCGGGATCGGAGAGGCCGGGCGGTTGATTTTCGGTATTGTTCCCATTTCAGAGATCCTCCTCTTTCACGTGTAGACCCACAGCCCCAATCCCGGATACGCCTTCCTCACGCCGCTTCAGAAATCGCTCTTTGGACTGCGCGGCCTTCGCGGGGTCAAGCCCCATACGTTTGGCCAGGGCGATCTCGTCGGGCGTCATCGGGCGTGCTTTGGTTCTTGGAGCCGGAGGCGGAGGATTCCGGTGCGCGGCAGCGGTTTGGCCGGCTTGCGCCACCTCGGCGGCGGACCGCCGTGGCGCGTCTCGCACGACCGTACTCTGGCCTTGAAGTTCAGCCACGAGATCGGGCCGGTCGGCAATCGCAGTCTTGATTGCGTCCAAGAGGGTCACTTTGCCCGGCTGGTACCCCTGCTGCACCATGATTTGATACGCCTGCTGCACCGTTTGGGTCAGCGGGTGACTCGTGTCATTGAGCACGGGATACTTCTGGGCCAAGGTCGCCAACTGGCCGTCGATCAACTGCACATGCCGGTTCTGCTGGATCTGCGTGTGGGAAGTCCGGGCGGCCACTCTCTGCATATACAGGTCGAAGGCGGCACGGTCTCCCTGCTGGGCCAAGCGCCACAGGTCATCGTCTGTGTACGCTGCCGGCTGCTCACTGGCGGGGCGCGAAGGTGGCACCATCGCTTGTGCAATGGCATCCAACCGTTGCTCCAGCCGAGCGAACTTCCGGCTAAATTCACCGACGGCATTCTCGATTGGGCGGTCTGGCCGCTCAGTCGTAACGGGCCTGCTGTCGTTCTCCCGATCATCCGTAACGGAGGACGATTCCGTTGGTTGTACGGTTGACGACTCCGTACTTGTTACGTCATCTGGCATGGTGTACCTTTCTTCGGCCGGCCAGGAGGCCGGCTAAATGTGTGTTCCCATGTTGAGAGAACCGACTCGATTTTCTGTCGGCGTCTCAGACCCATCCACGGAAACACTTCCAGCATGGTAATGAGGGCTGGTACTCCGGACTGTGATACACGAAAAATTGGTTTATACGTATCTTTCCTAGAATCTTGACGAATACTGATGGTTTTGCGCCCCCAATGGGTCGCTACCCGTTCTACAATATCCCGATCAGTCATCGCAAGTTGGATGAGCGGGTATTTGAGGCGGGACAACTTGGTCCGATATGTAGTTAGACCGAAAGACCCTTCGCCTTCAAGAATCCCCGAAAGCCAACCAAGATCCACTACGCGCCGAGACCCTTGTAGTCGGGGTCGCGCGCTTCACGGACTGGCTTGTTACTAAAGTATGATTCCACATCAACCGTGGAGACACCCTTGGGCTTGGTCTTGGCCACAACCCTGCCTTCTTTCTGACGGGCCGTCCCCACGTCACCCATTCCTGCAAGTAGTGCCTCGGGGCTGTGGGACTTGGGTCTCTGGCCGTATTTGTTGGCGGTGCGGTGGAAGATCTCTTCGGCCCGCTTGCCATGCTTCTTGCGCATCTGGGACATGACTTCCGTCCCATGACCACCAAAATAGCTTTTTACGGGCATTACTTCCCTCTTCGGGCCTTCTTCGGGAATGCTTTTTCCATCTGTGTCTTTCTGTCAGCGGCGACGTCCTTGGGCATGGATTTCTTCATAGTTTTCTCCTAGTGTCATTATAGCACACCACGTGTCTGTTTGTCAAGCACTTTCTGCCAGATTGGCAGCCCACTGGATGATCAGGGCCGGTACTTGCCGCAGTTCGCGGATGGCCGCCAGCCTGCCCCGCCAGAAGTCCACCATGTGTATCGACTCGGAATCATTGAGGATTCGGCCCATGGCCTGCTCCTCCATCTTGTCCAACTGAGCTAAAAGACACTTCCACGATTCCGAGTCTTTCAGCTCGTGCATGAGCATGGCGTCCCGCCGGAGAGTAGCCCGGAAATCAGTGTTTTCGTCCATTTACTGTCCGTACCCCGGCTGTCCTCCGGGGGGTGCCGGCGACAAGGCCGGGGGCTGCGGGGCTGCCCGCCCGATGTCTGCGTTACCAGCCTGGGACTGGCTGACCAGCCCGGTGCCACCCTGTCCACGGCCCCCGGGGCCCATAGCTTGGCTGGCTTGCTGCACTCGGGCGATCTGGAGCGTCTCCTGGACGTGCCGGGCCATCAGACGCCGGACCGCGACCGGCACTGACGGATCGACCATCTGGCCCTGATGCACCTGAAGATGCATCTGGACGTTCTCGCCCATTGTCGGAGGGACATATTGTCCCGACACCATGAGCATCAGTTCCTCCTCCGGTGAGCGGATGGGGGCTTGGTCCTCCAGGTAGAAATCCGGGTCCTTGCCAAAGGACCGGAACAGGTCCGAATAGACCCGCCGGAGCCCTTTCATGCCGACGAACCCCGCTTGGATCGCCACTGGATTCATCATGGCCTGGAGCAGGACGGTCGCGTCGGTCCGCATCTGCTCCTTGTTGAGCTGGTCCGCGGTGGTGGCGAGCCGAAGGTCGTACTGGCCCCGGATCTCCATTCGGTCCTTGATCCGCATGACGGTGGGGAGCCGTCCGGTGACCCGGAACTCTTTCTGAGGCGGGAGATACTCTTGATCCAGAGCCAGAATGTCGCTGAAGACTCCGGTCCAGAACCTCTGGAACTCCTGCAATACGATCTTAAAGCGAAGCCCCGCTTCGCTTAGCAAGGTCTGAGTGCCTCGCGCCGTCCTTGTCGCGCCAACCCGGTTAGGTTGGCGGCCAAAGGACAGGTCCGTTAGGCCGGACAATCTCTCGAAATACTGATGCAGGACCGCTTCATCGCCGGCCTCGAACGCCGGGTTCGTGCGCCACTGGGGGAACAGGATGTCCGTCTGCGGGTTGTCAATGGGGATCGCGGAGCCCGGCTTGATTTTGGTGGTGATGGGCGGGAAGGTGGCCGAGGCGCGGTAGAAGTAAAAGGGCACATTCGACAGCGTACCGAAATCTACCTTTTGGTTGTGAATCGTGTTGATTTCGTCCTGGATACCCTTGACCATCTCTGCAAAGGACAGCCCATAGAACTTGAAGGGGATCGGGAGGAACCGTCCCACTCGAAACGGGCGCCGGCCGTGGGCGTACACGTTGTCCAGGTAATCCCAGCCGAGGACACGGCCCGGGAGATCGGCGGCGACCCACACGATGATCTCTTCGTCTTCGTCGTCGTTGTTCACATCCCAGCGTCGATAGTCTTCAAAGATTTCATACTGCGTCGCTCGCACATCTGATGGCCCTTCGAGCGACACGCCTTCCGCTTCCGCCCGCCCGGTGTGGTAGGCGTCAGCGGATTCGGGGTTGGTCGCCCCGCCCGTCTTATTGAGCAGATCTTCAACCGTCTGCGCGTCAAATCGGCCCAGCTTCACCCGTGTCCGTAGCTCGGATTCATTGAGCCACAGCCGTTGGTGGCACCACGGGAGTTCCTGCACGTTCGATCCGCCGTTGGCCGGTACCACGAAGTCCGTGGGTTCGATCAGATCCACCCACGGGGTCTCGACCACCTCGTCCCGGACGACCAACACTTGGATCGTGTCGTTAAGAAACTTCATCTTCAAACTAACATCGAGGGCTGGGCCCCCCTGCGGAGACGCAGCCAGCGTGCCGGTCCACGCCAGTTCACCGTCGGACTTGAGCCCCTCCGGGGCCTGATCTCCGAACAGTGACTCAAATATCTCAGGGAGTTGAGTATCTCGCGGGAACTCCCGCACCATGCGGCGGGTGGTCCGTTTCACGCGCCAGTAAGTCTTGGCGATCACCAGACCCGGCTGCAAGAAGAGATGCGCGGATTCGGGCACCAGTTGGTCGAGCGGCAACTCGGTCAATACCTGCCAGTTGAGGAACCGCTCCACCTTGTCCAGCCGTACATCATCCGTGCCTTTTGACGGGACAACAATCACGGGCGGCGTCTGCCCGAGCACGCCCTCCACCAGTCGGGGCTTGTAGGTCTCCACGCCCATCATCGTCAGCGGAACGTGAAAGTTGGCCGAGCCCACCCACGGGAATGTTTTGGAGGGGAGGCGGTTATGGTAGGAGTCTTCCCACTCGGATAGCCGGTTTTCCCACTCTTCGCGGTCCGAAATGGCGTTGATGTGGTCGCTTTCGACCTCGAATGCCAGCTTCTTCTCGTCCTCTTCGGACAGTTTGGGCAGCAGTTCTTGAACGAGTTCGTCGGCGTCGGTGGCCTCGGGAGCTTCGACGACGGCGGGCTCGATGGTCTGATCTAGTTCTTGGGGGTCACTCATGGGTCGAATTCGACATGGAGGTGCGCTCCAGCTTGATCGGGATGTTCGTGGATAACGTCATAATCCGGTCCTAGCACGGTACGAAGAGTTTCAACCGCGCCCGCAAGGGTATTCCGGGGCAGGTTCCAGATCCGTAGGTCCACGGCCCGGCAGGACCCATCGGGGAGGCGGTGGAATTGCTTCGTCGGGTCCGGATTGGTCGTGTGGCCAGCCTCATTTGCGGCCGTGATTACCAAGTCTTGGCCCAATTCCTCCCACACCCGAGCGGCCACCGACACGGCATACCAGACGGTGGGGTGGGTCTTGTCGAGGGAAATGTCCGTGCTCTTGAGTCGGATCATCGTGTGGGCACAATCATCGTATCGGCGACCCGTATCCGTGATAGTCCGCAGTCGGTTCCTCTTTCATGACTGGCATGTAGTGGAACCGCCGCAGCCCCAGCGCGGAGTACAAGCCCGTAACCAAGTAACGCAGCGCCGCCATACTGTCAGCCCACGGGTGATTCGTCTCATCCGGTTCCTCACGAGCCCCGGCCCCCCCGGCTTTCGGCGGATAGACATATTTGCCCAAGAATCCCTGGAGCAGTATCGGGCATTGCACCCCATCCACGTACATACTCGGTGTCTGGTCGGTGCGCAGCACCAGAAGCTGGTGAACCATCGCCCGACCGTCCTTCCGAGACCACCCATGCTCCCAGCGGGGGTGAATCCCAAGCACATTGAGGATCTCCACATCCCGAACTTCGGACCGCTCCGAGGCCGTCGCGTGGACTTGTTGACCCGCTGGATCACAGATGTCCTCGAATCCCGCCCCGTGGTGTGGATACCATTGGTTACAGCGGTCGATCACGACCTGGGCGAACTCCTTGGTGGTCTGCTCTCGTCCCACGATCTCCCGCAGGATGAGGAGCCGGTCTTTCGTGTCAATCTGGGCGACCAGGCACGCAGGCGCATGCCACCCGAAGTCCCACGCACGATACAGCACCTTCCGGTTCCGGTGGGCCAGTGGCAAGCAATATCGAGTCTCGGTAAATTCGGGAAACACGCGGGTTCCGGCCGCGATCCAGAAGTTTATTTCGTACTCTTGCGCGTGGAGATTGGGGTCTGGTTGCCGTCGTTTGGTATGCTCAAGCCATTTCGCCCCGATCTCCGTGGCTGGATCTTTGGCGGGATCACACGAATAATGCAGACGTACCGTTGTGAATCCTAGATCGTTCTCTCTAACGGTAAGTCCTTTCATAGATCTCCCGGTCCGCTAACCGGCCGCCCGTGGTAGAGGACAGCGAACTGGTTGTCGGCACCATTCGGAGTGGACACGAAAATAGCCCGTGCGCCTTTTTGCATGAGCGGGGAAACCGCAGTATAGACTCCGCTCTGGTCCTCTTGCCGCGCGAACTCGTCTCCGACATAAATAGACACCACCTTACCCCGGATCTTGTCCGCCCCGCCGGCAAGTGCTTGGATCATGCTGCCGTTCGGGTACTGGATGCGGCCTTCTGAGAACTTCGCGGAAGTTTTCAGCCAACTCGGGAGCTGCTCTTCGAGAAACTGGGCCCGGCCGGTATACCCCCCGGTCGGCAGGGAAATCATGCCCGCTGCGTCGTCGTACTGCTGGGACTGCCAGTAGATGGCCTGGTTGGGGGTGTAGCGGGCCGTCCACACACAGAACGCCACCACGATCCACGACACGAGCATCTGCCGTGATTTGGCAATCACGACTTGCTGCTCGGTTACCAGAACTCTCCACAGTTCTTTCAGATAGTCGAGGTGGACGGGAAAGGGCTTGACCGACATGGACGGATCGGCTTCGTCTCTGGTCCGCACAAAGGACAGCCAGAACAGCCCATCCGTGGCGCACCGGCCCACCGCGTCGTCCCGAAGAGCCCCGATTATGGCACCGGCCTCCGCTTCGGTGGCGGTTGCCAGTTTGGCATTCAGCTTCTCGATCTGGGTCCGGTCAAACACGCCGACCCTTCCGTAGCAGCCGAATGTGCTGGAGACATTTGGAGGGAATGGCCATTACGTCACCCATTCCGCCATCCGTACTGATGGTCCGGAGCACCTTGATTTCTTTGGCCGTGTGGGTAAGGATGTAACCCACGGTTCGGCACTCAACCACATGGTGGGCTTCAACCTCACGGATGTTACTCCAGACCGGGCTGCTCGCCGCATCGATCCAAGTTATTTCAGCTACAGGGCACTGCCGCAGGTCGTCGGGCAGAGAGCGCCTACGGGGCGGGCAGTAGGACCGCTTCCTCAGCTTCCGCTTGAGTCTTGACACTCTCCGCCTTGTCACTTCCGTCACAACTCGACTCTGCCAGCATCCGGTGAACCAATTCCCGGGCCTCCGCCTGGCTGCCGGCTGGGTAGGCGGCAATGATTCCCTCCAGCCGCCGGGCTTCACCACTTGCGGAACTGGCTACCTTTTCCAGGGCCGCCAGGCCCCGGGTCACATAGTCAAAGGCTTTGGGGTCACGGGTCTCCACCACATCGTCCAGCCAGTCCCAAGTCTTCCGTTGTCCACGATGGATCGCGGACAGCGCGGTTTCCCGAATGGTTTCACGGAGTTTGGTGATGAGGTCCCGTACTTCGTCCCGCGATTTGATCTTTGTTACCGTCTCCGGGGACAGATTCAACGCTGCGGCGGTTCGCCGCGTCGAGACTCCACCGGCGGTCAGGGTCGCTACTCGATCTACAACCGCGGGAGTGATCCGGGTCGGGCGTCTTCGTGACCGCCGGCGACGGCTCGGTTCTTTCTTTTGTGTAAGTAGTTCGGATACTTCGGGAGGGGGGGTCAAGGTAGTCATGTCGGCCATGCCAATGTGTCACTCGCCAGAAGAGATAGCCAATCATACCGAGCAAGAAGCCAATGGAGCCAAAGCCCGAAGCCAACTCGACCCATGTCATTCGTCCCCCCGTCCACAGAAGGCGGCGGATTGAATGTGGTCCCAACTACCTTCCCGGAAACGCCTAACTGCTCTTTCCAGAGCTTCCAGCAGGTCCGCTCGGTCATCCGGAGACAGGTCTCTGAACCTGGCCTCCAACCGTAACTCAGCTATCTGCCTGTTGTTGCTCGCCAATGATTTCAGCGATTTCTGGTCGGACATAGCCCCCCAACCACACATCGGCCCCACACAAAAAACAGTACAGCCGCAGCCGTCGGCCCATGGTGCGGATCGTAACTACTGAATCCTCTCGCCACCAATTTTCTTGACAATTTGCACACTTCGCCCAAGAAAACAGCCCATTACCTACGATGGCGGCGATGATAATTCTCCCGCTCTAGTCGCCGTCGGCAGAGGGGGCAAAAGCGTTTTCCGCTGTCGGTGCGAACCCCCGAAAGTGGATGTCCCTGCTTACAGGCGTCCTTGCAAGGCCGGTTTCGCCTGAGATTACATGAACCGTGTGTTAACCGGAAGTTCTCAACTCGATTCAATCCTCCCTGCCAGTGTTGGACAACATGATCAATGTGTGCTTTGTCTATCGGGATTATTGGTTTCTGGCAGAGATAACAAAGAGTTCCATCCCGCGCAAGGAGATAGTGCAGCAGGGCCTCCCGGTATTCACGGCTACACTCTCTTTTGGGCACAATAAGGCCAATACCCCTAATCCCACCCCCGGCTCCAAACGCCGGTCACCAAACATAGTTTCTTTCTACAATACAGATTATACCACGACCCGTGCCGTCCTGTCAAGTACTTTGTGCCGGCCGACCCCCTGGCCTACTGCCGGCGGGGGGAGGGGGGAACCGTTTGGCGGAAAATGTATATCGGGCTTCTTTTGGGGGGGTGAACAGGGGGAGGCGGTGGGCCTGGAGGGAGGAGGTACACCCCGGCACTGGGGGGTGGGGTTGCCGGGGTGGCCGTTCCCCCGGGGCCCAAAAGGCCCCGGGCCGTTATATAACGTCTTAGTTTAACATTGTGTTTCCTCCTTACGGAGGAAGCGTTAGGAACGTGGGTACACCTCCCACGTTGTTACATAGTGTAACAAGTAATACATGCATGGTATACCATGTACGGTCCCTCCTAAAGACAGGGGTTTCGGGGGGGAGCATGGTAGTACGGGGGTGCTTATATGCCCCGGCCCCGTCAAGTGCGGGAGGGTGGCCTTGGGGGGTGGGGTGTCAGCCTGGCACGCATGTCGGCCTTCGGGGAAGACACAAACCGACCTTCGGTTTCAAGTGTCAGACCAGTGCTGGCCTTCGGCCGGCCCCCTGGACCCCACACATTAACTGTGCTTATACTATGCACGCCACCAAGAGAGAGGGGGAAGCGGGGGGAAGCACATAGTTCCCCACCATCCCGATCAAGAATGGCGGCTACTTGACACGATTGCCACACACAACATGTTGTACTATCTCCGACCAACCACTAGATATAGTGTTCGGGCACAATGCCCGATCCAGACATGGCAGAAACACTATTACTAGCGCGGAGTTACACCACGTTCGGGCAAAACGCCCGACCCCGTTCGGGCAGAATGCCCGACCTCCGCCAGTAACTAGGCCCTAAGTATGTGGAAATGCCGGCTGTAGCGCGTGGCACGGGGTGTGCATCGTACATGCTTGTAACACAGTGTATGATGACCAATGGTAGAATGAGCAGGGAGGGTAAGTAGAGACAATGACCAGAGCGGAGAAGATTGAAAGAGCCGAAGCATTACGGCGAGCTGGCCATAGGCATGTCTATCGAGAGGATAAATGTATCATTTGTGATAAAGACGATGAGATCGATCTGGACCCCTTGCGCCACGACACGTCCCGAGCGTAAGGTGCCAATCTGGGAGACGCCCCCACTGTACATGTGATACATGTTTCTAATGCCCAGCTGCCCCAAGGAGGGGGAGGAACGATGAAAAAGCGAAAAGAACTTGGCTGGAGTACCAGTGGGGCACCGCCCCACCGTCGCGTGTCGGCCTTCGGGAAGGACACGAGCCGACCTAGACACGAGTCGGCCTCTGATGGCGAAGCCATCAAGTGTCACAAAGGGTGTATCCTTCCAAACTTGGAAGCAGACTCACGACGTAACCTTGCTCGACTTCGACAGATCGACGGTGCGGGCTGACATGACCACGCAAGGAACTGCTGGTAGTACGTGGGTACACAAGAGTTACCGAGTCTTTACCCGTACTTGGTGGCGGGAGAACCCCGCGTGGCCGAGTGGGCTCGAACCCTGTCCCGGCAAAAAGCACACGCTGGCGCGCCATATGACCGAGGAAGAGGCCCGCGCATTCTGCAAAACCTGGAATGCTACCCACAAACCTGGACGGCTGAGCCGCAAAGCTGAGTTTACAAGCGAGTAATATGACGGGCTTGGCAAATGACGGGCTTGGTAAATGACGGGCTTGGTAAATGACGGGCTTGGCAAATGCCCCAGAATGTGGTAGTGACGGAGGTGACAACAGTACAGTAAACATGAAAAACCTTGATTATACTGTCAGCCGGCAAACCCGCTGGCAACAGCGGCAACAAGCAGCCGGTCGGTGTGTCGTTTGCGGTTTATTGCAGGACGGCACCTCGATGGCGTTTTGCTCGTATCACTTGCGGATACGCCGAGATCTGTACACGGCCCGAAAACGACACCGGCAAGTATAGTGACGGAAGTGATAGTGACGGAAGTGATAGTGACGGAGGTGACAATGGAGCAATGGCTGAAGGAACGAGGCAGCGAGCGGGACGGAGTAGCCTGTTTCTGTCCGGTTGAATGGAAGGACGGCTTTCCAACCGTCGTGCTTGGGATGAACTTCCTCGTCACCTCCGTCACTACTGATAAACCAAACGGGGATGTCGTCGGGGAGTTTTGGTTTGCTCAGAATGGTGAGTTGCGGGTAGAGCTCTATCATTCGTAAAAGGGAGGGAAACGCACATGGGTAACCCCGTGTACCACTTGCATTACATCACCCCATCTGGTAAAGTACGGCACCGACGTTACAAAGGCAAAGAGGGATTTGAGGCCGCTGCAAAGATGTTGATGCCGCTCTGTGGCCCCGCGATCAGTGTCGCACGCAAGTGCCCGGCAAGAGTGCTCCGTTCTTTGGGCAAAGGCAATGTTCCGGCATCCTGACCCACAAGCAATGTGGGCACGGTGTGAGCGGGTGAGCCGTCGAGGTTTGATGGAGAAGTCTTGGCGAAGAGGATTTATCATTGGGACACTCCTCACCCACATTGGATGGTCAGTGGTAATGGTGTTTAAGAGTTTACTTCAAAGTGGAGGCTAACGTGAAAGTAGACGTCTGGCTCGTACTGGCGCTTGCTCTAGCAATAGTGATGTTGGTCGCGGCAGCGTGGGTTAACGGAGCACTGTTGGCCGAAAAAGAGACATGGCGTAAGGCGGCAATCTATGAGTGTTGGCGAAACCATGCCCCCCAAAAAAGCCGCTGACCACCCCCAAAACTACTACTTCACGTTTGGGATCGGGGACCATTTGTTTGTGGTGCAACCCCTTGGGCCCCAAGAATGCCAATGGAAATTTAGGTGCCCATGTGGCCACGGCCTTTACGGCCTGGAAAAGTGGACCCTGTGGTATCCACCAGGCGGGCTCGCTCAGGTAAGACAGGATACAAGCTACCGGGAATTGACTGAACCCGAAATGCTGCGTTGGTTTTTGAAAGGGGGAAGGTGATAAATGAATCTCGTCAAAGCGTTGTCCGTGGCAATTGACAGCCGCACGAACGTCAATATCATCGGCCCTCCCGGGTGTGCAAAAACGGCCATGGTGGAGGCCATTGCCCGGTGCCACAAGCGACACCTTGAGACGTTGGCGCTGTCCTCCCGTGAGCCGTCCGACTTCGGCTATCCCGTGGTGGACCCCAAAACGGGGTACTTGCGGATTGCTACGCATGGCTGGGTCCGCCGGTTGCTTGATGTCGGGGATGGGATTGTCTTTTTTGACGAACTAAGTACCGCCGCCCCGGCGGTACAGGCTATTGCGTTGCGAATTCTGTTTGGCGGGTATGTCGGCGAGGACAAACTGCCCGGTTCGGTGTCTTATGTGACCGCAATGAACCCACCCGGACAGGCGGCAGGGGGCTATGAACTGGCCGCCCCGCTTGCCAATCGGCTATGTCACATCCCGTGGTCACTCAAGGCGCAAGACTGGACGGACGGCATGATCGCGGACTTTCCCGGCCCCTCTGTCTATACCTTGCCGGCGGTGTGGAAAGAATTCACGCCGGCGGCACGGGCGCAGGTCGCATCGTTCATTCGGGTGAGACCGGCCCTCTTGCTGGTGGTGCCCGAGGAAGAAAGCAAAGCGGGGGGGCCATGGCCCTCCCCACGGACGTGGCACTTGGTGTCCCGTGTGGTAGCGGCAGTGATCTCCCTTGGGGGCGACGCTGATGTAGAGGCTATCCTGGTGGCAGGTTTGGTCGGAGAAGGGCCGGCTATGGAGTTCCTGACATGGCGCAAGAACATGGATCTCCCTGATCCGGAGGAGTTTATCAAGAAACCCGAGTTGTTTGAAAAGTGGTATGAGAAGAAGCCCCGAGGCGACGTGATATTTACCTTGCTGGCGTCCGTTGCGGCTTGTATCATACAGAATACCACGGCACAACGGGGGGCGGCGGGATGGCAGATTATGTCTCTGGCCGCACGGTTGGGAGCCAAGGATATTGCAGCCGGAGCTGTCCGTGCCCTGGCTAGGCACAAGGGCATCGCCACGCCTCCCCGTGAGATTCTGGAGCCATTCAAAGAGCTGATGAAAGCCGCCGGAATACTACCGCAATGAAGTGGATTATACTAGAAATCAAGATCTCACTTGGTTCTCCACTTTGGCTTATCCATCGGTATTGGCCGTTTTCTTGCGTTCTATGGTGGCCAAAGTGTAGACGAACGGCGGCTTTCGCTAGAAGCAAAGCAGCGGGGATACTACCAACATAGTGACGGAAGTGACAATGAACGGCAGTATCTTCCCGGAGAAACTGCAAGCGGCCCGATATCGGCTGTCCTATGACCGCCCGTATCTGTCCACCCTGCTGTATGCCTTGGTGGGGATTGAAACAGCAGGGATCGGTACGATGGGAGTGGACGCATCTCTTCGCTTGTATTATGACCCCGTGTGGGTGGATACCCTGCCCGCCGACCAGCTTGGGGGGGTGCTCTACCACGAAATTGGGCATGTGCTCCGACTCCACCATGAGCGGGCCGAGGCTCTGGGTGTCACCAGTGACCCCGTGGGGGGGCTTGTGTGGAATATTGCGGCAGATGCAGAAATCAACGATGATTTGTTGGAGGAACACGTGACCTTGCCTCCAACCTGCATAACTCCTACCCTTCTTGTCAAGCCGAACGGCCTGACAGCTGAAGAATATCTACAAGCGGCGGGGGGTAAAGTACACGTGGTGAAGATCGGCATCGGCGCCGGTCAGTGCGGGTCGGTGTCGGGGCACACCCAACCGTGGGAAGATGAACCGAAGTTGGGGGACGGATCGCTCTCCCAAGCCGAGGTGGACTTGGTCCGACGCCAAGTGGCGAATGACATACGGGATGCCCCCAACAGGCAAGCGGGCAACATTCCCGGATGGCTCAAGCGGTTTGCCGACGAGTTGCTGGCCCCTAAAGTGAACTGGCGGCACGAGCTCGCCGCGTCGGTGCGCCGAAGCCTCGCAGAGACAGCGGGCTTGGTGAATTACTCGTATAACCGGGCATCCCGGCATAGCCCCGCCAACGTGATCCTCCCCGGATGGTGCAAGCCGGTTCCTAATGTGGCCGTGGAGCTTGACACGTCGGGCAGCATGGGCGGGGAGGAATTGATGGAAGCCCTGACCGAAATCAATGGCATCCTGCACGCTTGCACGGGCGGGCACGGAGTCCGTGTGCTCGTTACCGATCATCATGTCCACTCGGCCAAAAAGGTCTTTCGTGTCAAGCAGATAGAAATGACCGGCGGGGGCGGTACGGACATGAGATTGGGCGTCAATGCTGCACTCAAGCTGCGCCCCCGGCCCGACTTGTTGGTGATCGTAACCGATGGATATACCCCATGGCCGGCCTATCAACCCCAGGGCTTGAAAGTAGTCGCCTGTCTGGTGGGCAAGAATCCACCCGTGAAGGATGTACCCTCGTGGATCAAATCACTGATCGTGCAAAAGTAAAGCATGGTCAGTGGGTGGTATTGGCCGAGCCCTTTCAGCCACACTGCACACACCCCTTACGCCACCTCCCCCCAATAAAGAGCGGCCCCGGCGGCAACTGCGGGCCGAAGAAGGGTACTGTGGGTCTGGTGGGGTCTGGTGAAAACTACGAAGATGTGAAAGCATGGGTGGGAGTGTTTTGGGTCGGTTGGAAGCGAGGACACATCTGCCACGGAGCACGCCCCTCTTGGGCCGGTACCCAAAGCGGATACTATGTTTGTCACCACCAGCTTCGCTTACCAAACAAACGGGAAGAATCCAAGATACTCCGCTTTCTCTTGGCCCACTAAATAAGTAAGTAAACAAATCACTTGACAACCCCACGGATTCAGTGTATAATAAATCTGTTCCAGGGTACTCTATCCGTTGTTACATAGTGTAACAAGTACGTTATATAACGTAGTAGTACGTGGGTACACGGTTGTTACATAGTGTAACAAGTACATGGTATAACAGTTGTTACATAGTGTAACAAGGACGTGGTATAACAGTTGACACAGAGGTATGATGGCTGACTATGAGTACGACCCGACCCCCAAGGGTCGGGGGAACGTGTCCTTGCCCTTCCGCGACGACAGTTTAGTCGCGGCCATGAAAGCGTACTTGGCGGGCCGGCGGTTGGATTATGGTGTCGCAACGTGGAACGGGTGGTATCCAAGCAGCCGAGCTGGAGACTCCTACCCCCGGATTGTGATACCGGGCACAATCACACCCCGTGGCCCTTTCTGGCAAGCCAGATGCATGACCGACGGAGAGCCCCGTTACCAATCACCGGGGGGCGAGCGAAATGGGGCCGTGATCGTGATACGGCCATATAGGGCCCCCCGTGTCTGTGTGATCACTGAGGGGCCCATGGATGCGTTGGTGGCTGCCATGTACGGGCACTTAGGTATTGCGGTCATGGGAAATACTCCCGGCCAGACAACTCTTGAGACCATATCGGGCGTACTCTTGGCGGCCCCGCGACCGCCAGAGCTGTTGTTTCTGCCTGATTTGGACTCTCCGGGGTCGTTCGTGGCCATGATGGGTGTCTTTTCGGCGCACGGATTCCGGTGCCGACTGGTTCTGCCCCTCTCAAAAGACTTGGCATCCTGTGCAGACGTGGAACGCGCGGCCTTGCTTCACCAATGACCTTCAAGACCAACGATAGAGAGGGTGGGAGCCCCATGCAAAGTGCGGTACACCCCAGGATAGGAGTAGCACTCGCACTCGCCGCTCTGAGTCAACAGGTTCCGCACCGCTCCGGGACGCCGGAAGCGGCGCGGCCGTGGTGGGAAGCCTGGGACGGCACACCGGCACCCTACAGGGCGGTAAACTCCTACAATGAAAAGGTGGGCAAAATGCCAGGAAGCCTATGCAGATGAGATGTTGGAGGCTATGCGAAACCTGAAAGCTCTGTCACAGGCGGCCGAGTCTCTGCGTGAGGCGGGTCCGTTGCGCCCTGCATGTGCGGAGTGCGGTCTCTGGGGTGGATGCCAGTCCCCCGGCATGTTGCCCTTCGTCCCCAAGGGTTACACCGGGCAACTACTGGTGGTCGGAGAGGCCCCAGGAAAAGATGAGGACGCCCGCAACCGACCATTTGTGGGCGCGGCGGGGCAGCTATTGCGTGGGTGGCTGCGTGATTCAGAGGTTCCCGATGAAGGCGTCGCCTTTGTCAACACGGTTCGGTGTCGGCCTCCGAAGAATGTGACGCCCACGATGAAGCAAATCCGGTGCTGCCGTCCTTTTCTCTTGGCGGTGATTGACAAACTGGCCCCCCGTGCGATACTGGGTATGGGGGGTTCGGCACTTCGGGCATTCACGAACGACGGGGGGCAATCGAATGTTACACGAGCACGAGGGCGTCTTATTCCGGTGTCCCGACTGTCGGTGGTCGGTGCGGCTTCTTGCGGGCCAGGAGATTCACGAACACCATGCAGTGGATTGTCGGGAGGCGATTCGCCAGTCTCTGGCCGTATTACGTATCACCCCGCTGCTGTGCTCTACCCCGGAGGAACCCATTTGTCTGTGTATGTTAAAGAAGACATACGGCGTGTTACGAATGAGGTGGCTCCGGGGGGCTATGGTGGAGGGCCTCCCCCCAGCTCCCTGATTACCATTGACACGGAAGGAGCATCCATTCTCGCGCTTGACGTAGAGTGGGCACCGGATAAAACCCTGCTGACCGTGGGGGTGGCTGATGGACAACATGCCGAAGCGGTTGAAGCCAACTAAGCCCGGCCAGTGGGTGGTGATTGACGATCCAGACAACCACTGGCTTGGGATCATCGTGCGGGATCGACGTGGCCTGTTAGCAACCCGGGGAGTGCTGGACTCCCACCACCATTATATTGGCTCTCAACAGAACAATTTAGTAGTGTTCCCGGATGATTGTGTGATTTCCGAAGAAGAGGCTATGCGGAGACTTCTTGCATCGGGTCACTGAGGCGCTGTGTTCGGCCACATGGTTGGCCGGGCATAGTCTTCCGGGTGATATTGACCAACTGCTGTTAGCCGGTCTGCCGTGTCGGCCCGGGTGGGTGTCGGGCGAGCGATGTTTGGACTCGCTGTTGCTCGCCCGTATGGCGGACGAGAACCGTATGAGCTACGGCTTAGAGGATTTGGCGTGCACACTGTTGAGCGCAACCCCATGGAAGGGAGCCTCAACTGCACTCATGGTGACTCCGGGCAACATGGCCTCGGTCCCGCCGGAGATACGAAAAGAGCGTTGCCGCCTGGATGCGTGGTGGGCGTACAAGCTCGTTGAAGCCTTGTGGCCGCAGTTCGAGGCTTCTCGGCCCCTCGTGGAATTCACGCACCGGGTGGCGTGGGCGATCCACCGGGTCTGTTTGGCTGGGGCGGTGGTGGACTTGAATGAGTTTGATCGGATGGCGGGGGATATTACCGAGCAAGTGGCGGATCTTCTGTGGGAGATCCACCGGGAGGTGACGGCCCATGGATTTACGGAGATTTTTACACCTACCAACGACCACCACATTCGAGCATACCTATATGACATTCTTGGCTTGGAGCCACCGAGAAGAACCCAATCCGGTTTGGCCGCCGTGGATAAAAGCACTCTTCAATCTCTCAAACATCCTGTCGCCGATCTCCTCGTCGAATACTCCCGATGGGACAAACTCCGTAGCACCTACGTCGATAGTCTGCGACTGTGTGTGTCACCGGCAGGAGATTCGGGAGGCGCTCGCGTCGGATGGCTCCGATGGCACATTAATCCTTTGGGCACAAGAACGGGGCGGCGCACTTCGGAGAATCCCAATTCACAAAATTGGCCGGAGTCCGTGCGTCGGATCGTTAGAAGTCGATGGCCGGGTGGTCACATTGGTGATTTCGACTTCAGAAGTCTAGAGCCTGTCATCCTTGGATGGGTGGCCGAAGACGAACGGTTCCTTCATGCATTCACGAAAGGGAAAGGATATGTCGATGTTGCGTGGTGGCTGTTCCACAAACGAGTCGAAGAAGGGACGAAGGAATACAAGGCGGCGAAGGCAATTGTCTTGGGGACGAACTATGGAATGGGAGTGGCCAAACTGGCGGGTGCCCTCGGAACTGGTGTGGATGTTGCAACACGGCTACGGCGAACGTACTTTGAGGCGTTTCCCGGCGTTCGAGTTTATATTGCGGATCGACGATCTGAACTTTTGAACACTGGCCAAGTGGTCTCACGTACGGGCCGGGTGCGCCGATTGCCCGTCCCGGACGGCGAGCAGACGCCTGGATTCAAACACTTGGAGAATGCTGCGGTGAATTTTCCCATCCAGAGTTTTGCGGCGGACGTGACGGGATCGGCGGTGGTGGATGTGGAAGCGGCACTATTATCCCAACAGAATCAGACACTTACAGAGCACCACCGAAATCTTGCTCGAATCGATAAAGACTTGACAAACGGGCATCCCCTTGGTACAGTGGGGCTCATGGGGTACAGTGTGGTCGAGAACGAGGTGCACGACTCGCTCTTGGTGGATGTGCATCCGTCCAATCCCGAGCGGGATACTGAATTGGTGGTTGAGACGATGCAGGCTCTGCCGACGCTTCGTCAGCTCGTGCCTTCTTTCACAATCCCGCTGCGCGTGAAGGTCCAGCGGGGCACCTCGTGGGGGGGGCAATGATCTGGTGGGTGGCGTTTATTGTGGCGGCGTTGGTTGCGGCGGTGTACATTATCACACATGACAAGGAGGAGTAGGGGGCATGCCGGACAAGAAAAGTGACCTGTTGCGTATAACCGGGTTGTTCACGACAAAGCGGAAAGGGATGTACACGGGGACCTTGCGGCCCGAGGATCGGGAGAATTTGGAGACGTTGCTCGGAAAAGCCAAAGGCCCCGTCTCGCTATTCCTGTTCCGCAATGACCGGGATCGGGTGGCCGGCATGATGGAGTACACGCTGTACGCGGCCGAGAGTCGCCCGCGCGAGGAGAGCAACCGCCCGCCCGTGGAGTCGCGGAGTCACACGGAGCGGCAGCCCATCGGATCGGCACGTCGTCGGTCGGCGGGCCCGGAGCCCGAACGGGATGACTTGCCCTTCTGATGCGGCATCTGTGGCATCATTGGCATCGAGAGAAGACTGAAAGTGGAAGTATAGGTTGTTTAGAGGGGACTGTCATTACATGGCGATGTGAGCTTTGTGGGATGATAAAAAGAGAAGCCATTTTGTTCTGCAATGGAAAAGACATACACTTTCATGTTTGACCTCGGGTGGGCCGATGCTTGATCTACCCGAGCATCTGACGGTTGTGCGGAATGAGGCTGCTGAGACCAAACTCACGGCAGTGGCGCGGGCATACGTGGAAGCGGGTACTCGGCCCGTCGGTATTCATGCCACGGATGTCCTTGATCCTCTGAGGGCCTACTGGCAAACCATCGAACCAAAGGCCCTCACCGACCGGGAGGTGATGCTGTTCTTCCCGGGCCGGATGCTGCACGCGCTGGTGCTTGGGGGTGCGCCCGACGAAGGGGGGCGGTACAGTGAGGAACTTGGGCTTTGGTGGTCGCCCGATAAGCTCGAAGGCGGGGAAGTCCGCGAGCTTAAGACTGTCCGAAACTTCAAAGAACCGGAAGTGGTGGGGGATCTCAAACTCCACCTGGAGCAACTCCTCGTGTACATGTCCGCCTCCGGGACCCATCGTGCCCAACTCTGGGTCCTGCTTCTCAATCTCCGGGATGACCTTGGTCGGACTGCCCCGGCTTTCCGAGTGTATGACGTGTCCCTTCCACGGGAAGACTTGGAGCAGCTTACAACGGTGGTTGCAACCCACGCACGACTTCTTGCTCGCGCAATTGAGCGCAAAGATCCAGACGGACTTCCCCTCTGCCGCGTTTGGAAATGTGGGGCCCGTAACTGCCTGTGGTACGAGTCCTGCAAACCAGACGGACGATATGGCACCGCCGCCTTCGACCACTGATCTGAAGGATCGGGAGCAGATCGTCCAGCATTTGGCTGGCCGGAAGTGCCCCCACTGCTGGGGGTCTGGGACATGTGGGCTGTGCGATCTATTACCATGGATTGTGGCTGAGGGCCCGCAAGGGATTGGGGTATGTTTTCTTTGCAATGGGGCAGGGGTTCTGTGATGTCTTGTGACGGAAGTGACAACCCCACGACGGCGGCGGAGTGGGCGGAAGTGTGGTTGGACCAGTGGCTTGGATGCGAAGGCCGGTCTGTGGAGAAAGCCTTGGCTGATTGGCTCGACGCCTACGCCCGCCAGCAGGTGGAGGCAGCGCTGGAGGCAGTGATTCAGTGGCTGGACAATGAGGATCGGGACAATGATCCTGATGATCTCTATGCGGGCCGTTGCCATCGTGTTGCCGCGATCCGGGCGCTGAAGCCTGCACGTCCAAGTGACATCGGCGTGCTGGGGGAGGTACATGAATAAGACCCGCAACAAAGAGATCCCGCTGTCGCCGGAGCTGGAGCGAGTCGTCTTGGCGGCACTGCTGGCCGGTACACTCGCGGTGGACGGAGTTCGCCCCGGCGAACTCAGTAAACCGGGCCGGTTGATCTTGGAGGCGATTACGCGCGTCGTGGCCGATGGGGGCCGGGCACCGTTTGATTCGTCCGCCGTGGTAGTTCTCGCCACCGATGTGCTCGGGGCAGATCGGGAGGCAGCGGCCGGGCTCATGGCGGATATTCAACGGGCTCCCGTCGGTTCCGGCGCTGCCACGGTGTTGAACCAAGTGGCCGAACGGCGGCTTCTCGCCGATGTTCTGAATAGCGTGAGCGAGCAATTGACGACGGGAAAGCTTGACTTAGTCGGCCTCAGGGGCCTCCTTGACAGCCACCACACGTCCGGCGGGGACTTGGTGCCCGTCAGCGACATGTTGTCCGGGGGATTCCCCGACCCACCGTCCTTTGTGCCCCTCAAGAGCTTGCCCGAGCTGACGGGCAAGGTGGGCGGGCTGTTTGGCTTGTGGGCGATAGCCGGCGAGCCGAAGATTGGAAAATCGACCCTTGCGTGGCAGATGGCGACGGAAGTGGGCCAAGTGATGCCGGTTCTATTCTACGACTTCGAGAATGGCTTCCCGGTCATCATCAACCGGATTCGGGCGGTGTACGAAGGGGACCTGGTGCGGGTGCGGCGGGCCACGCGACAACTCTTTTATCGGCCCACGATCAACACGTTCGACGGCGACATCGCCCGGGTGCCCGCGCCCGCATTGCTGGTGGTGGACTCGGTGCAGAAACTCCCGGCCCAAGCGGATTTCCGCCGCGAGGGGCTGGCCAAGTGGGTCCATCGGTTGGAGACGGTGAAGAAGCAGGGCTACCATGTCATCCTGGTGAGCGAGATCCCGAAGATGCTGTACGGGACGCAAGTGGCCAGTATCGGAGCGTACAAGGAGACGGGCGAGATCGAATATTCGGCAGACACGGGCTTTCACCTGCTTCGACACCCCGATGGCGTCGAACTCCATGTTGTCGCGAACCGGCACGGCCCCTATGTGGGGCGGGTGTCAGTGTTGCGGCGGACCCATGGTGGCTGGTGGTTCGTTGAGTGCCCATAAGAGAAAACCCGGGCGACCGTTTGGGTTGAGTCTCAGCACAGGGCTCCGCCCCAATCGTCTTAATCCGGCATTAGCGGCCACTAAGCATCCGACTAGTTTTGATATTGTCTGGGCAGCGGGTATTTATGAGGGCGAGGGGACGATTTCCCGCAAACCAGTGAACCGGCGTGGGGGGACAGAAGTTGTTTCCGTGTCCCAAAAAGACCCTTGGATCTTATACAGGCTGCGTGAGTTTTTCGGAGGAAGTGTGGGGATTAGATTGCACGGTGGTGGTGGTAAGTACAGGAAACACCCGATGGCACATTGGAACATCTGTGGAGCCCGGGCTAGAGGGTTTGCCATGACGATCTATAAGCTCCTTTCGCCTTGGCGGAAGGCCCAAATTTGCCGGGCTTTAGGTGTCAAACAGTGAACATTGATTGCCAACACTACCTCGACCTAGTGGAGAAAGAGCATCTCCTGGCGGCGTGGGACACCGAGAGCCAAGGGCTGGTGGGGGATTACGGTCGGCTGTATGTGGTGTCGGTGAAGCCATTCGGCAAGGC
>ERZ1292644.483-Hain-H14-01um-R2-483-length-26885-cov-6_pt1 | contig 26885 bp, 50 predicted proteins | sample MGYA00564402_ERZ1292644 | MGnify/ENA primary metagenome ERZ1292644 (study PRJEB36523, sample SAMEA6512644) | groundwater metagenome | collected 2019-01-09 | study: AquaDiva: Metagenomics assemblies of 32 groundwater samples
TCCAGAACGCAGGTTTGCACATTACAACTAAAGTGCAACATTTCGCATTCACCTATAGTCCATAGACTAGACGTGAAAACGAAAAAGCCCCTAACCCGGTTTGATCCAGGTTAGGGGCTGATTATTTACTTTTCGTTAAGCCCGCAAGCTACTTGAGCGTGCGAACCTTCACCTCACCACCCTCGAACATGCTCGGAAGGGTTCGCCGATCGCCGTACCAGCGTGCCGGACCGCCCTTCGCCTTGTCGCCGAGACGAGTCGAGAACCGAAAGCCTGCCTCGACGAGAGCCTCGCGAACCTGCGGAATCGGCTTGACCGAACGTCCCGTCGTCTCGTTCCAGAAGTAGATATTGACGTTCTGGGCGAGAATCTCCTCCGGCACCACGTAGGAGCCGAGCTTGATGCGCGGCTCGCCCATGGCGTTCGAGGCGATGAACTCGAACGTGTTGGCGTATCCGCCCTCGGGAGGCCGCTCCGTTCCCTTCGAATCTACGGCGACCTTCGCCGTCGGAGCCTTCCGGCTGGCCTTGACCGGCGAGAGCTTCGGTGCTTCCGTCGGTGTCGAGTGCAGGGGATTCGCCGGACCACTCGCCGAAAGGATCGCCAGAATCCTTTCGACATTTGCCATCACCGGAGCCATGACTGCCTGCGCCTCTTCCCGTGCGACTTGCCGGGAAGTGGGACGTCCTAGCTTGCTCATTGTGTACTCCTACCCCAATAGGGGTATTCTCAGTGGCACAATCGCCACGCCCTCATTATAGCATACCTTATGCTACTGTCAAGGGTAGCCCAATAGGGCCGTATAAGCGGGGTCGCACATTACTGTGCTCTCCCATCACGCCTTCATTATAGCACAGAGACAGCGACCTGTCAAATCGCCAACAGCATCAATAGGTTGCGGCTCAAGTTGCGCACGACCGGCAACTAGGCTCGGTAAATGAACAGGGCTGCTCATGTTATCCTAAGATAACAAGCTAGCAACAGACTAGCAGTATCGGGAATGCTGAGCAACGGCGCGGGGTTACGAGTTATAGTTGCGTGCTTATGGGGGGGCGGCCTTTTTTCGATTGCCACCATTCGTATATATCCTAGTAGATACATACAAACACTATATTGGTATGATTAACGTTTGGGTCCCATTTTAGAGGTTTAAATAAAAAAGGACCCCTAGATTGGGGTCCCGGAGGGGTAAATTGGTCTTATTTAAGGGACATGTTTCCAGTTTTTTCTTCTAACTATATATCCTATATTAACAGTAGTTACTTTATAGTCCTTAGCTAGATCTGCGTAGTTTTCTCCATTCTTGAAACGCTCTCTGATCTTCTTTATTTGATATTGTTTTAATTTACTTTGTTTAATTCGTTCTCCTTTTGCTTGTTTACTCATGCTTATATGTCATATTTTCGCTAATTGATCAAGAAAGATCAATTTCTTCCATGACGCTGTAGAGGGCCATGGACAGGAACACTCTTGTCTAGGTTCTTTATGCACCACGCAGCGCAGCATGTATCCGAAGTCCTTGTCAATCCAGTAAGCTTCCCAGTTGTCGTCTAGTAGGATTGCATTTTCTCTAGACTTTCCCTGGCTTGAATCATCTTCTGGTTTGCTTTGGGACATTTTTTGCACCTTAAATATAAATGCTTCTTACAGATAACTTCAAAGAATACTTCTTTGGGATACCATAATAGATGATTTTATGGGATTCATCGCCTAAGTCAAGTATTTTCCAGCCTGCCCACTTCATTCGTATTTTTGGACTCCGTTTGAGAGTAAAATGAATTGCTTGACCGAATCAGGGGCTTCTACGCCACATCTTGCACAAACTCCTTCGTCTCGAAGGTGTTCCAGCGTTTCTTTGCGATTTGTTGCGATAATGTAGTAGCATTTTTCATGAAGGATTTTTAATTCTCCGTCCATGTTTATCCATGAGTACCAGTCGTTATGGATAGGTTTAAATTCTACGAAGTATTTACCTAGACCTCCTTTGGTCTGCATTAAAACTTTCATAGCACTTCCAGCATTGTGATCATTTGTTTGAGTTTCTTACCCAGAGGAGCCTTACATCCGCTGCATCTTCCGTAGATGCCTAAGCCTCCGGCCTTGCGTTTGCGGTGATAAATTTGTAGGCTGGTGGGTGCTCTGACTGAGCCGTCCGGGCACTGGTGAGCTATGCAGGTTCCCCAGAGCCTCCCTAGCGACCACCACTGGTTCCTCCCATCCTTCTTAGGGGGCGTGCCGAGGTACCAGTCGTCGAGCTTGACCCAGCCCTCCTCCATTACTAGGGTTTTGCGGTGTTTCATGCCTTTCCTTTGTATATCTTCTGATGCTCTGTAAACAGAAGTGCCATTATTTACTACTATCAACTTAGCAGTACCATTAAGAATATAGCTTAAACCTTTGTCTCGCATCCTGTTAACTCCGGGTCTGACCACACCTCAGCCAGAGGTAGCCTTATCTTACACTGATCGCACCAGTATTCTCCCTCTATGGGATCCCACCGAACCTGCCCGACTAGGTACTTCTCGCCGTTCTTGAAGTCAAGCTGCTCTCTGGCGCATATGTGATGTAGGATCTCCGGGTTCTCCCGAATGAATAATATATCAGGTTCGCAGAGATCCTTGGCATCGCAGACGTAGACGTTGGCTTTTACTTTTTTGATCATGCAGCAATTATCTGCGTTTTTCCAACGATTGTCAACTCAAGCCTTTCGCAGAAAAATTAGGAAAGGACTTGACAAATGCGAAAAAAGAGCAGATAATTGATTTGTGAGTGAGGGAAAATGTTCTAGAACCAGTCCTGGTTCACCGTCGAATGGGGCTCCTATTCAGATGGGAGCAAATAGCAATAATCAGGCCGCGGGATACCCATTATAGTTTTATGCGTCTGTGGTGAAGTGGTTTAACACTGTAGTCTGCAAAACTACTATTCGTCGGTTCGAATCCGACCAGGCGCTCCAAAGTGAAAGGGAGGAAAGTATGGCAAAGAAGACTATTCAGTTTAATAGATTTGTTAGGGTTTGGTATGAAGACGTAGGTTCTCAAGATGGGCTTGTTGTAGATGTAAATGATGATGGAACTTACGGTGTTTATTTTCCTGATGGTTGTGTGATTGATAAAAACGTAGAATCAGAACAGATTCTAACAGTTGGTCCTAGAATTATATATCCTAGATTTTAAGGTGAAGTTAAGTAAGGGTGAAGTGTTAATGGCTGCACGTCAATCTCCAAAATTGAAGGACAGGGTTCGATTCCTTGCACCTTTGCCATGCCTAAAAAGTTAACTAAGGAGCAGAATAGGTATCGGGACCGGATTATCGAGTGCCACTGGCTCAAAGGCAATAAATGTGCAGTCTGTGGTGTTAAAAAAGGCGCAAAGGACAAGAACGGGGTAAAGATCAAGTTCGAGTTAGACCACATAGATCCGTCTACGAAGAACTTTAATATATCAGATTATATTAAATCTTTCCCTATGGAAGAGATATATAAAGAACTTGAACTTTGTCAGTTACTTTGTTATGAGTGCCATAAAGATAAGACCGCGCCCTTGAGGGGAAAGAATCACGGTCTAGTAGAACTTAGGAATGGTTGTAAGTGTCAGATCTGTCTTAAGGCCGGTAGAGAGTACATGAGAGAATATAGGGCGAGGAAACGTGCGGGACAGAGTTAAATATAATGAGTACCTTCGCGTCTATATGAACAAGAGATATGCCGTTCGTAGACAGAAGGCAATAGAGCGGTTGGGCGGTAAATGTAGTGAGTGTGGTTCAGTAGAAAGTTTACATTTTCACCATCTGAAAGATAAGAAGTTTTCAGTAGCCAAGGGGTCGTCTTTTTCAGACGAACGGTGGAACGAAGAAATTAATAAGTGCGTTCTTTTGTGTGAAGAGTGCCACGATAGTGAACATTATAAGGAAAGAACACACGGCACGATCACTATGTATACACATGGTAAGTGTAGATGTGATGAATGTAAGTCGTGTGGTAGAGAGTATAGTAAAATTTACCGGGCTCGTAACTCAACTGGCAGAGTAGCGTCCTTTTAAGTCGCAGGTTGTAGGTTCGACTCCTACCGGGCTCACCATTTATAAGGTGAAGTAATGAGAGTTTTTGATGTAATCGGAGAAAGCGATAATAAAATTTTTTATTTAGATGGTATTGATTATGAGCCTGAGCTTAGAAAAGAAGGCGATGAAACATTAATCATAATAAGAATTCCAGGTAACATTACTTTGAAAGAAAGACTGCCTACTGGTGTCAACGGCTAACATATCTGGCTCTTAACCAGTAAGATCAGGGTTCGATTCCCTGGTGGGCAACCAGGAATAAATGAAATACAAAATCTGTCCTTCCTGTAAAGAAAATTTATTTATTGAGTCTTTCTGGAAAAATCCAATTACAAGGGATGGATTGCAGACTATTTGTAAAGAGTGCTATAATCAACACAAACGATCTATACGCGCAGAGAGAAAAGAAAAGCTAGTGAAAGAATTGGGAGGAAAGTGTGGAAGATGTGGATACGATAAATGTTTGAATGCTTTTGATTTTCACCATACAGATGATAATAAAGAATCTGAGGTGTCTAGTCTTCTTAACCGTACTTACAATAAAGCATTAGAAGAAGCTAGAAAATGTATTTTATTATGTGCAAATTGTCACAGAGAACTACATTCTAAGATAAGTGTTCGCCCTGATAACATAAAACCTAGAGTTGCTTGTGAACACGGGACTCTTGCTATGGCTAGACGTTGTGGTCCTCCTAGATGTAAACAGTGCAAACAAGTAAAAAACGAGTATATGAAACCATACTTGAAGGAGTATAGGAAAAGAAAAAGGTTGGGCATCCCATTGGCGAGGGAAGCTGCCTGTAAAGCAGTGGTCTAAGTACTGTTGTAGGTTCAACTCCTACCCCAACCACCATTTGACGCGCGTAGGACAAACGGTAAGTCGTGAGCCTCATAAGCTCAAGATACCAGGTTCAATTCCTGGACGCGCTACCATTTATGCCGACAACAGGGAAACCTGGGGTATAACCAAGCCTGTCGGCTCCAGTTTGGCAGATGCCGATGGCCGGCTCTGGTTCTCATAAGACCGGGTTCGTTGGTTCGATTCCAACATCTGCTACCAGTTTATGGCGTTAGTAGGTTAGGGCAATACTTGAAGGTTATCCTAGGATTGAGCCTGATAGCATCCTTGGCTGTTTGACCTAGCGCCTCCAATTTGAGGGGAGATATGAGTTACTTGTTTTTGGTGTTATTGATCGTTTTCATGTTCGGCCTCGCGTTTGGCGATAGAGTTAGAAATGGAAAATGAAGAGATTACACTGGGACCCAAGGAGTACGTTAAACTAAACGGGGTCTGGCAGAAGACAGACATGTCCTGGTTCGTGGACAAAGAGAAGATGAATGCTGCGTTGCCTGCTAAGCCTAGTGAAATTCAAAAATACCATAATACGTTGACTTTCACAGCAACAGCGGCTACATACGAAAATTATCAGTGTGTGTCGCATGTCCATCATTATAAAACAAATATAGAGGAATACTGTAGAGTAGACGATCAATGGAAATGTGTTCGATGTCATGACGTAGTACCTGATTCCATTCAGAGTATGATTAAGCTTTATCGACCTTTGAAAGATGTATAAGGGCCTGTAGTATTAATGGGAAAACACCACTCTTGCAAAGTGGCAGATGAGCGTTCAACTCGCTCCAGGTCCACCATTTATCTGGGTGTAGCTCAGAGGCAGAGTCCTCGGTTTGGAGCCGAGATGTCGGGATTTCGAAATTCCCCACCCAGACCATTTTATGGTGTCATTAGTGTTAGTGGTAGCACGTAAGTTTGTGGCACTTACAGGATGGGATCGAAACCCATATGACGCCCCATGCCTATAAAAGAATACTTTGTTCTTTTGTTTGTTATAGACCATTTTATGAATAAGTTACAGCCAAATAAAAGATGGCAGGTAGCTAATGATGATCGACCTCATATAATGTTTAAAATGAAAGATTATTGGGTTAAATTAATACACGATAGAAGCTAAGCGGTTATAGGCACTCGGCTGATACCCGAGAGTTAGTGAGTTCAACTCTCACCTATCGTACCATTTATACGCCACCCTTTGGTCGAGGGCGAAACTCTTATAAGGTTTCTAGTTGGGTTCGATTCCCAGGTGGCGTACCAGGACAGAGTATGAGAAAGTTACCAAGATGGGTTATTTGGATTGTAGTGATTCCCTGGATTACGTTTTTTGTTTTGCTGATGAAGTTAATAGGAGTTTAGCCCAGTAGCACAATTGGTAGTTGCTCCTGACTTTGAATCAGGCGGTTGAAGGTTCGAGTCCTTCCTGGGCTTCCATTCCCGGGTCGTTCAATGGCAGGACGACGCTCTCTGAAAGCGTAAACGTTGGATCGATACCAGCCCTGGGAACCATATAATATGACGAGAACACAAAGGAAGCCGTATACCAAAAGCAAGCGATTTGATAAGACTTGTCGAAATCACGGGTCCTGTAGTTACTGTAAGAACACCAGGACTCATACGGAAAATGTGCGAGCCAGGATTTCTGCTGAGAAGTTTAATGATTGGTGGGATCAGTCACTTGACAAACTCGATGAAATCGCAGATAATTCCGATACGCCCTCGTAGACCAACGGTAGAGTCAAGGCACTTAAAACGCCTAAAGTGAAGGTTCGAATCCTTCCGGGGGCACCAAATTTTAGGGGGATGTATGTGGGTAGTTGAAACAAAGCTATGTTTGTATGGCCCATTCAGAACCGTTAAAGAAGCCATTACTTGGGCAGAGAGGGAACTTCCCTCACTCCAGCCTAAGTATCTTAGATTAAGAAAGCCTTCTTAAATGCTCAAGAAATTCTTTGTAGTTACTTTATGGGTCTTTTTCCTGGGCATCATGGTTCCTTCCTGTGGTAAGAAGATAGACAAACTCTGTGTAAGAGGGAAGTCCAGAGTTCACCAGAATATTGCTGTATGGAAATACCCTGGTGAATTATTGATGAGACCAGGAGATAGAATAGTTGCCAGGGAGTGTTCTGAGTTTATGAGGAAGTTTACGTTTAGGAATAAATATGAAGCTCTTAGGGATCGCGGTTATATTCCTGATTGGCTGTAGTACTCCTGGGAAGATTATATTGATGAGCACTCTTCCAAGAGAAGAAAACTGGCAGAGTGTATTTGACGAGTTTGATGTTCGTGCCATCCATAGAGGGGTAGGCGTTCACACGAAATGGATAGACATTCAGGCCGGGAAGATTAGTAAAGGGATTAGACTTGACGAAGCGCGTGGTGTTGACTATACTAACGTGACAAAGAGAATCTGGGGAGTGAAGTTCATAAAGAGATTTTTTGGGCGGTTTAATTAAATGAGTAATGTTTATAACAACGCAGTAGATTATGGTCTTGATGTGCTTTGCATTATGGAAGAACCTAATCTTAATTATGAGTTTAACATGTTTGTAGTGTGGAAGAAGCCAAACTACGACAATGAACCCACAGGATCACAGATCCTATATGCGGTTGATTCGGGGTGCTCTTGTCCTTCGCCATTTGAAGATATCTGTTCAGTAGAACAGTTGACACGAGTACAGAATACGGAAGAACTTAGATCAGCAATTAAGAGTTGGGGACATGCTGATCAGTATGAAATAAGACGATGCCTGTCGCTGGTAAGGGCATCGGTAGGTTGGATTTAAAGAAGATGCCGGTCAGGGACCAAACTAGCCTTGAAAGCTAGGGTAGGTTAGCGCCTAGGAGTTCGATTCTTCCATCTTCTGCCATGCCCTTAAAGCATAAAAGGTGATGCGCTAGTCTTGTAAACTAGACAACGGCGTTCGATTCGTCGTAGGGGCTCCATAATAAGGGGAAGGCATGCAGAATAATGCCACGGAAGCTGAAATGGCGTAGCGCCAGTTTGAAGCACTGGAGAAGCGGGTTCGATTCCTGCCTGTGGCACCATTTGAAAGGAGAAGAAATGGAACAGACGATCAGATTTAGATTGACTACGGAGCAGGTTAGTAGATTTGTTGATATGGCTATTGGTCTTCTTACGGAGGCCTATAATGCTGATCCATCTAAGCTTGTGATGGGTCCTGTTTGGCACGAAGAATATCAAAGAGCAGTCGATCTTATTGGTAAAGGTATTGATAAGGCCCTGTAGCTCAGCGGACAGAGCGCCGGTCTTCGAAACCGGGCGTCGGAGGTTCGATCCCTTCCAGGGCTGCCATTTTACTGGGGAGTGAGATGAATCTAAACAAGTACAAGAAACTGTCTGACAGGGATCGGACGTATCTTATGAAGATTTACTTGAATCCTCTTGAGGCTAGTTCAAGAATTCCTCTTACAGTCTTTCAGAAGCTTATTAAAGGTGACTATGTAAAGATTGAGCTTACCGAAGAAGGTAAGAAAGCAGGATTCATTACAGCGATTCAGGAAAAGATGTAAGCGGGAGTAATATAGTGGTTATTATGTCACGTTGCCAACGTGGATACGCGGGTTCGATTCCCGCTTCCCGTACCAATATATTATGAAGCATATAGGTAGACCTTTTACTCATTTTGATTTTTCGAAAGTTTCTATTGAAGATTTCTTTTGGATGGTCGGTATTCTTGAGGGAGAAGGGTGTTTTGCTTGGTCTAGCAGCGGTAGAAAATATTGGCCTAAAATAACGGTTAATATGACTGATGAAGATATTATAGCAAAATTTGCTGGTTTTATTGATAGAAAATATTTTCGTAGACCAGCAAGACCTCCTTCTATAAAAGATTGCTATGTAACGTCTGTGGTTGGAACTCCTGCTGCTGAGCTAATGGAGAAATTATTTCCTTATATGGGAAGACGTAGACAAACTAAAATTCAAGAGATATTAAATAAGTTTAAGCCCTCGTAAGCTAACGGATAAACTGTCTGGTTTCTACCCAGAACTTGCGGGTTCGAGTCCTGCCGAGGGTACCATTTTACTGGGGAGTGAGATGAGATACGGCAATAATACGCTAAAAAATAAACTCAAGGGTAAGACTCTTGATACTTTTCTTGATACACTGAACCACTACTCTAGAAGAGATTTGAAGTGGTTAGGTAGATTGATTGCTGGAACATGCACCCACACAGATGTTCCTAGGTATATCATGGAAAAGTTTCAAATATTAGGTATTGCCAAGTGGGAGTTCAAACTGGACATAGAGGCTGCCAAGGCGGCTTTCGTGACAGCACAAGTTAATAAGATAAAGATTTAGGCGCGGTAGCTTAAAGGTAGAGCACTATCTTGTCACGGTAGGTGGTGAGGGTTCGACTCCCTTCCGCGTCGCCATTTATCGGGTCCAGGTTTGGAACCGGGTTAAAGTGTCTGGTGTTCTCCAGCCGCCCATTAGTTTGGTCCCGTCGTCTAGTGGCCTAGGACATCAGCCTTTCAAGCTGAGAATCGTGGGTTCGAATCCCACCGGGACTACCATTTATGCGAGCCTGCGTGACTCCGTGGGGTTTCTTCTACTTGAGAGCATGACTTGGGTAGAAGAATGGTGTAGGCTAGCAGACTATTCCCTCGCACCAGCTTCTATCGTCTAGCCACGACCCTCTCAAGATTGAAATATAAATTCAAATTACTTCGAGGTTACCAGTTATGATATGTCCGACATGTAGAGGCAGAAAACAAGTAGGAGGACATAATAAAATGAAAAAATGTCCTGCTTGTAAAGGAAAAGGAAAGTTAAAGTAGCACCGTGGGTCTACCGCTTCCTATCGTCTAGTGGACCAGGATATTAGATTCTCAATCTAAAGACCCGGGTTCGAATCCCGGTGGGAGGACCAATAAATGAAAGGGAGGAAAGCAGATGCCTTATATTGTTCAGGAAAGACGAGATGTTTTAGATGGTCATATTGAAACTTTATCTAAGGAACTGGAAAAGTTGGGCTGGGTTGAAGGAGACGTAAACTATACGTTTTATACAATTCTTCTGGCTTGGTTTAAGCATACTTCTAGATATGCAACGATTTGTAAAATTATTGGAACTTTAGAGTGTGTATCTAAGGAATTCTATTCAAGGATAGCCAGAGAATATGAGGATGGCGCCATCAAGAAAAATGGCGACATCACTTGACAAACGGCTCGAAAGAGCAGATAATTCGAGTATGATCGAGCGGGTGTAGCTCAATTGGCAGAGCGCGGTTCTTACAAATCCGAGGCAAGAGGTTCGACCCCTCTCACCCGTACCATTTAGATGTAGCCGTTCGCCGTGGCGCTAAAATAACGGCCTTTTAGTTTAGATTACTTGGGGGTTGATCGCCCCTGGGGAGGAGCATGACTGAACAAGGGGTATGGCAACGGCTGGCCCCTAAGGTACTGCTGAGAAACGACTTAGTTGTCTAAGCCCGAAGGGTCTACTGGCTGGTAGGGATGATGGGGATGCCCCTGAGAGACTAAGCGCCTACAGGCAAGCAGCAGGTTGAGCGATAAATGGCAACTCGTTGTATCGCTCTTTCGAGCAGCAATACTCGATGCTCCGTTCTTTTTATGGCAATAAAGCCGTAATACAAAGGGGAAGAAAAATGAATATTGGAACAACTGTGCAGATTGCACACGATGCTACTATTCCGGTTCGATATCAGGGTCGGACGGGGCTTGTAGTTGGAAAGACCAAGGCCGGTCGAGGATTCAAGTATGAGGTTACTCCGGTTGCTGGCCGGAGGGTAACTCCTCTCCTTCTGAACACTCGACAGTTCTCGGTTCTGTAGGTGATTGGGAGGCCGGTACCTGAAAAGGTCCAGTGAAACCCGGTCAAACTTTTTCCGAGGTATCACAATGGCAGTGAATCGCTCTGTTAAAGCGAGATATGTCAGTTCGACTCTGACTCTCGGAGCCATTTTATTGTTTACTGCTTGTGCAGGAGTTTTTATTGATAATGATAGATTAATGATGGTTTCTATAGGTAGAAATGAAGTTAAAGCTTGTACAGAACTTATTGTCCCCGTAGGCGCTGAATTTGAATTAGAGGGCCCACCTGAGAGGACTTGTATTGAGATGGGTAATAAGTCTCAACCTCAGGGAACTATGGCTAAGTTTTTCTCGTTGATTGCAGATTTAGCTCCTTTTGTTGCTCTTGCTTTTGGAATACCGGCGATATAATCTATTTGAAAAAGGAAGGTGGCCCGGCCGGTAAGGGGCGAGTTTGCTAAACTTAGGCCAGGTGAAAGCCTGAATGTGTTCGATTCACATACCTTCCGCCATTTGAGGATTTATGTCTAGTATTGTTCCTGAAACTGGAATGCTTTACAGACCTTGGAAGAAAATTGATAAAACTATCGTTCCTAACATAGTTGAATCTATAAAAGAAGCCTGTAAAGGCGATAATAAAGCAGTTTTCATAGGGACGGACAGCCAGATGCATGACCACAAGCAAGAGTTTGTCACGGCAATTGTAGTTTATACAGAAGGTAAAGGAGCTTGTACGTTTCACACTAAAATTTTCACAGGTGAGCCAAGAAGCCTTAGGGAAAAATTAATAAATGAAGCATTGCTTTCTCTTCATACTGCGTGGGAAATTGAAAAGATACTACCTAAAAATGTAGATTTGTCTGTTCATTTAGATGTCAACCCAGAGCCTCCTTGGTTGTCATCTAAGTATCACGATGAAATATATTGGATGATAAAAGGCCAAGGATTTACAGCAGTTACGAAACCTAATGCATTCGCAGCGTCTTATGTGGCTGAGCATATTTGCAAACATAGGAATGAAAGTGATGGATAGGTTTTGGTCCAAAACCAATAAAAATACAATCTCTGGCTGCTGGGAATGGATTGCATGTAGAGGACGTTACGGTAAGTTTAAATATAACGGCAAAGATATCTTAGCTCACAGAATGGCTTGGATTTTGACAAACGGTGATATTCCTTTTGGAATGTGTATTTGTCATAAGTGCGATAACAGATTATGTGTAAATCCTGACCATTTATTTCTAGGAACTAATGCTGACAATTCTAAAGATATGGTTCGTAAAAATAGGCAAGCCAAAGGGTCTAAACAGGGATTAGCTAAATTGAATGAGTCTTTGGTTAGAGAAATAAGAAATAAAAGAAGTAGCGGAGTTTCTTATAGAGATCTGTCTTTAGAATACAATGTACATGAAGGCACTCTAAATTATATTCTAAATAACAGGTCGTGGAAACATGTATAATGCACCCGTGGTGTAATTGGCAGCCACGCCAGGTTTAGACCCTGGTGCGAAATAATAGTAGCGTGTAGGTTCGACTCCTACCGGGTGTACCATTTACACTAAAAGAGGCAAGCTGTGAAGAATAACAAATTTGTTGGAGTTCTAATTGTTCTCAGTCTAGTACTTACGAACGGGTGTTCAAAGAAACCAAAAACTCATGAAGAGTGGGCAATCTATTGCGTAGATAAAAGTGATAGTGAGTTTTCGGACTGCCTCAAAGAGTGGCGTGAATGGGAGAAGTAATGGCCTTGTGGCGGAATTGGTCTACGCGACTGGCTCAAACCCAGTGCCGAAAGGCAATGAAGGTTCGAATCCTTCCAGGGCTACCACTTTTAATGCTCTCCTGTGCAACTGGGACATCCCCAGCGACCACTGAAACTTACTTAAATGGCTGTGAGAGCATTAATATTACACCGACCAGTCACGAGGATTGGTCGGCGTTCTGTTATTGTACAGAGATAGATAAAGAGTTCAGTGATTGTATTGGTAGCTGGACTTATTGGAATAAGCACCAGTAGCGTGAAGGTTCGACCCCTTCTAGGGCTACCAATAGTTTATGGCAGAGAAACGTGTGTAATCACGTACCTTACAATGGGTCAGGGACGATGAGATAGTACCGTCGCCGTGAAAGATGCCTAGGCTATCATGGGTATCTTAAAAGGCTTCCTGAGTTGGGTCATTACCAACCTCTGCCAACGTTTATTGCACCAGTAGCGTAGTGGTCACGCCTCGGTTTTCCAAACCGTTGCACGCGGGTTCAATTCCCGCCTGGTGCTCCAATTTAACCCCCAGTAGCCGGCCTGTAAGTCAGGCTGGAGTTAACCTACCAGGGGTTTTTTGCTTTTGGAGTTGTCAATTCTTTAGATTAATCAGATAATTAAATAGGGACGCACGATGGCGAAGAAGCACGATGATAAATTAAATGATGACAACGCAAAGGCTCTAGTAGAGCTTCTGCTAGACCAAGATACCCCAGACAACACCCAAATCCAGATCATTCAGCATTTGATCTCTTCCAGGGCCGGTCAGGATTTTTTTCGCACAATATTTGAAGAGAACCTGTCTTTTGGAAAATGTCCAAAATGTGAACACGAGAACCACTGGATAATTCCAGAAGACAATCTGAACAAGATGGGTTATGTCTCTCACGAGAAGGATCCTCGCGTTTTAGAAGCCACTGATGAGGAGTCTTGCAAGGAATTTCAACAGGCGTGTAAAAAGAAGAAGGTAATGGTATGATATGAAAGGTTTGAAATTAAAACCTACAGTAAAGATCAACGGTCGTCACTTCGACCATGAAATACGGCTCATGATAGACGTTGCCAGAGAAACAGCCCCGGATTTGTCTGATGATCACGTTTGGATTACATCAGGTAATGATAGCACTCATATGAAAGGTAGTAAGCATTATACCAATGAGGCGTTTGATGTTCGAACGTTAAATCTTATTGATGGGAGGGATGCTGCTAAATTGTGGACTACGAGAATACGAGAAGCTCTTGGGCTGAAGTATCAAGTGGTCTTGGAAAAGGATCATATCCATGTCGAATACGACCCCAAGTAATGAAAATAAACCAAATGGCGACAGTACAGTTCACGACTGGTTAATGCACATTGACTGTAAAATAACAGAAGGTTTTGATGGTATCCGTAATAAAATCGATACCAAGGCAGACAAAGAAGACTTAGATGATCTTGAAGCAAAGATTGAGAAGGTAGAAAAAAGAACCAATAGAATTGAACTAAAGATGGCTGGCATTGCTGGTGCTATTTCAGCCGGCGTTATTGGTCTTAAGTCAACTATATCTGGTTTATTTGGAGGCTAAATGTCGTTTTTCAACGATTGGCGTAGCCACTACACTGCTGGTTTTCTGTATGGTGTTTCATTGAGAATTGTATCTCGATCAGCCGCAGAACAAAAGATCATTGAACTTGACCTATGGGCCTGGAACCGAGAAGTCGAACAACACGATCCTGAACTCACCCCACACCAGATTGAGGAGGCTATGGCGTGGGGACGGGGTGCCCGTCGGGGGCTCGGTCTTAGTCTGCCTTTCCCTGTGCCCCCATACCCACTACATGCGTAAACGACGAGACGCAGGGGTTGACCTTGATAATGCTTTGTTGGATTGTATGAAAATCGATGTCAGGAACAAATCTGGTCGAGCTAAGATACCTACTCTAGAAGAGGCCCTACAAGACGAGTTGGGGAAGGACGACGAAGATGAACGACGAGGAGACGGATGGGTCTGATGAGGTAACTCCTCGAAAAAGGAGTTTGCCTGAAATTCCTTGGAACGCACCAGGACAGCCGGGGTACGAGGCTTACAAAGAGAAGCGGAAGACTTGGAAGGCTGGACCAAAAGCGATGCGAAAGCCTCCTAGACCGCCTGGTAGACCTCAAAAAAAGTTAAGCGACCGCGAGCGCGAGTGGGCTAATTATATGGTAGATAATGGCGTTGGCTGTATTATTGCAGCTCGCCATGTTTTCGGGTGGAAGTGCATCCCGGGTACAAGCGAATATAGATCCGCTTCCCAACTACGAAAACATCCTCGTGTTGCAGATTATATGTTGAAACGGCAGGAGGAGAAGCTCAAGGAAGTTGATGCCGCTATTATATTAGGTTCTGATAAGAAAAATAATGAGCTAACCATTGATAGTATTTACAAATATTGCTATCAGCGGCTTGAGCAGATCAGAGACAATACTGGCCTAGGATCGGGGCCGCGCTACAAAGCGATCCAAAACCTGGAAAAGTTGTATGATCCTTCGGGAGACATCCACCTAATTATGCGGTGGATGGATCTTCTGTGGCGAGGTGCGCTTGTTCACTGCCCTTGCTGCCATGAGACATTTCCTATGGCAACCATCGAGAACAAGAGACTTGAAGAGTATCGTGTCAAGAATGAAGAAGATCCAATCAAAGTTATTGAAGATGTTTTTGATAGGAAGATGGAAATATTCACCCGGGCAGAAGCTAGAAAGAGGCCTCACCCAAGTCAGAAAATAGTCCTTTCGGCGCCTGAAAGAGATATTGTTGGATTGGGAGCGGCAAGAGGCGGCAAGAGCTTCCTGTTGGCTACGATGGCTTTGATGGCTTTCTTGACTCCTGGAGTCGAAGTATGGATTCTAGCCAGGATCTTTGCCGACGCCCAGTACGAAATTTTATACTTGACAGGGTTCTTGGACTCTCTCTTCTACCCGCACCGACAGAAATTAGTCGCGATCAGTGAGGACAAGAACGGTGAGACTACGTTTGAGTCCAAGTGGGGTTCTTCCATCAAGGTCAAGTCAGCCAGCGCTAAAGGTTCGATTATGGGCGCCGAACTCGAACTGGCTGCCATCGCGGAGCCTGGATGGGTAGATGATGCGATCCTGGGGCAACTACGGGCTCGTATGACCTCTCGCCTGGGCAGGATCATCATGTTGGGCACCCCACAGGGCTTCGGCGGCGTTCTTGGCCGTATGATCCACGCCACAAAGCGTGATGAGAAGACCGGCCGACATATTATCGTAAAGCCAGAGCAGAGAACAATTGAAGCCGGCTGCCCATGGAACAAGAGCATGAAGCTCTATCAGATGGATCCGTCGGATAACCCGGAATATGTACAATCAGAACGGGAAGCTGCTCGGTTCATGCTTACAGATGCCGAGTACGATACGGAGTTCTCTGGCTTGATGGTGTCTACAGACGGTTCGAAGTTTCCTTCTATTAAGCCATCTGCTGTACAGATAATTGAAAACAGGGAATACATGAACTGCAAGTTTATTCTTGGTGTGGACCAGGGAGCAAAAAACTTTGCCGCTTGTTTGATAGGATTCAATGGACAGAAGATTTTTGTAGCTAGGGAGTACTTCGAAAAGGACGATAATACTATTCTCTATCATATGAAGAGATTGAGAGCCGAGGTTCCTGGCTGGCTCCATAGTTTGACGGGAGGCATGGCGCCGTGGGCTCTTACGATCTTTGACGTAGACCCATTGATCGTTCCTGAGCTTGAGGAACTCAAATCTACTGGTATGCCTTGGCCTACAGAATACACTTGGCGACCAAAGGGAATCACGACACAGGGTTGGAGAAATGAAACTTACGAGTTCATAAACCAGACGGCAGAGCGGGGAAATTTGATCTTTGACCCGCATGTGGAAATATTGCATGACCAACTTATGCGGGCCCAGAACAAGGTAGAGCCTACGCGGTTGGACAAGGACACTACGCCTGATAGAAAGAAGGGTTGGGTAATTAACGACCCTCACCGTGGCGATCACGTCTGCGACGCTATGGTAATGGCAGCTTGGACTGTCTGCTCGAAGCAGGTATTCGTGCCTGCTTCTAGGGCTGTTGTTGAGCATGACCCATGGGCCGAGGCTAGAGCCTCTCAACAGTTCCAGTTTATGGTTCAGGAAGCCAGGGAGCTTTCTGGCAAGAAGCCTACCCAGAAGGAAGTCGAAGGTATGTTTGAAAAGAGCTTTGGTAGACGCCGAAGATGGCGGCCATTGTATCAGGATTATTAGGATGACGGAATACGAAATGGGTTTATTTAAATGATTAAGCGAAAAGACTTTAATTCTTACAAAGAATACTTAATTGCAATTTTAGATAATCGAGCCGATGTGCTTAGGAGACGAACGGAAAGATTTATAGTTAAAGCTAGAAAATTTATAGATGCAGATACGTTAGAAGAAGATTTTGATAAGATGTGGCTTGAGCAATTTGTTACAGGACCAAATGGAATAGACGTGTGCTGTGGTGATTTTCCTATAGCTCCTGGAGTAGATAACCGAGTTACTTCTATTGGATGGGATTCTATTTGTGAAGGTGATAATTTATTTTTTGTAAAAGATAATGAATTAGATTATATTGTTACAAATTGGTTTGATGTATTTCCAGCTCCATTTAATGTGTTAGAAGAATGGCATCGTTGTTTGAAAGAAGGAGGGATATTGGCTTTTACTTGTAGAGATGCTTTGTTATATAGTGAACGAACGGGGCCATTAGATAGTAGACATAGACGAGCTATCTTTTGCAAGAAAACTTTATCAATGTATTTATATAAAACAGGGTTCAAAGAAGTTATTGTAGAAGAATACGCAGAAACTAAAGCATTGAGAGCAAAAGCGGTCAAATAAAGACTTGACTTTTTTCGTGAAAGCGCAGATAATTCCATGGGAGAAACCATGAACTGGGTACATTTTGTAGGAGAAGGACGCTGTGGACATACGATTATCTCGGCTATACTCGACTCTCATCCCAACGCAAGCATCTCTGAGGAGGAGAAGCCGGTTTCGCGTTGGTGCCGTGATCCAGCAGTATGGACGCGAGACACTATTATCGCCCGGACGATTAATACTGGCTTGGGAAAAGAACGGAAGGCCATTGTGGCTTCTACCGGCCTTACTGGCCTACGAACACCTAAGGACAATCTTCTGGTTATGGGTGATAAGTGTGGCTGGGATGCTGTAAATGAATTCAAGAAGCGAGGTGCTCCTTCTACCATCCTGACCGACTTCGGCAAGATGGTGGACATGCCAGTAAAGGTGATCCATGTTTCCCGGCACCCGCTAGACAATATCTCGGCGTGGGTTCAGTCTCCTAAGTGGATTCGACTTCATCCTGAGTTTTATCCTCGCGCCCGCGTTCTTATTCGGCGCTACTCCCGCTTCTACACGGCAGCGGAAGAAGTGATGGAAGGACAGGATGTGTTCCACCTTCGGCATGAGGAGCTATGTAAGAATCCTTTAACTGAGATTACTGCGCTTTGTGCGTGGCTGAACCTGCCCGTTCAGGATGAATGGCTTAAGATGGTCAGCGGGGCGGTCTATAAGAAGCCCAACAACAGATTCGAGAAGGAGCCGTGGACTGAGCAGGAGCTAGTGGATATGGTATATTGGCGCATCATTGACAAATATCCTTCCTTGGAGTATTATAAGAAATGCACCTAGACTCGTATAAGGAAATGGAACGTAATCTAAACCGTTATCTTAGTGCTGATGGGTTTTATATTATTTTTGATATAGGAAGTCAACTAATTCCAGATTTAGGACTCCAGAAAACGTACAAAGACCTTATGCAGTCTAGATGGGAATACGTAGGATTTGATATTGTTTCAGGGTTAAATGTTGATATTGTAATGGACAAAGTTATTCCTTTCGGAGACAATTTGGCCGATGTGGTAATTTCAGGTCAATGTTTGGAACATTGTGAGAATCCTTTTGATTTGGTGAAGGAAATGGCTAGAGTTGTTAAACCTTCTGGATATGTTATTATAGCTGCCCCATTCAACCAGGATAGACATACAGAAATAGACAGATGGAGATTCTTGCCGCAAGGATTTAAAGCTTTATTTGATTACGCTGGTTTGATGTGTGTGGATGTATACCTAAATCAAACATATAAAACAAAAGGACCCGGTAAGGGCGAAAAACGATTCTTAGATTGTTGGGGGATAGGAAAAAAATGAATCTCGGTGTTTACATTACTCTAAAAAACGATGACTTGTTTATAGCTGATGTTATAAAACCTGTGGTAGAGGTGTTTCCTCAGGTTCAAGTTATTGATTTAGAAAGTACAGATAACAGCATAGCAGAAGTAGAGAAGTTTAAGATACCTCTTACGATAGTTAAAGACGTAGGAGGAAAAGAATTTACTAGTTTAAAAAATTTCTATGGTAAGAAACATGATTGGGTAATATGGATTGATTCAGATGAAATTTATCCTGTTGCTTCCTTGCTTAAAATGAAGGAACTGATTGAATCTAGTAGTAAAGCTATAATAAACTATCCTTTGAAAAGGGAAAATTTTATTCCTTATGAGCACAGAAAGACAATTCGTTGTTCTTGGTTATTAATAAGAGAAGAAAAAGATCAACTATTTATCGCTAACGAGCTTAGAATGAATGGGCATAAAGCTTTCGATTCTAAGCTTTATACATTTATTGATCCTTGGCCCTATGAAGTTCTTTACGGTAATCAGCACCTAAAAGGATCTAAAAAAGCGGATAATGAGGTATGGTGTTGGCACGCAGTTTTGCTTGAGAGAAGTTCTACAGGAGATTACGGTCCGCGAGCCGAGAAAAGACAAGCAAAACTGAAAGAGTACATCCCTAAATATGAGTGGATAAAGATTGACAAATTTCCTTGGAAATAACAATGAAAACTTTTGAAGAAATAGAACATTTTGTAGTTACAGAAAGAGCAAGACTTACAGACAAGTTTACTATAGGTTTTGCTAGATTTTATTTTAATAGATTTCAAAACGAGAGAAGTAAAATAAAATCGTTATTAGAAATAGGAGTAAATCGAGCCGGTGGGTGTCTTTTTTGGCGTGAGTATCTTCCTAATGCAGAAATTCATGGAATAGACGTAAGACCTAGAATTACAAACTATATAGAAAATCGTCTACGTATGACTGTTGTAGACCAAAGCAATAGGGAAGAACTTAAAGAATTTGCTGATGCTAACGGGCCTTGGGATATTATTGTAGACGATGGTAGTCATATGGTGAGTCACCAAGTAGCATCTTTTGAAACTTTGTGGCCTTTTGTTAATAACGGAGGCCAGTATATTATAGAAGACATACAGACCTCCACCAGACCAGATAAATTCAAGTTAAAATATATTGATATGGACGTACACTTTGTAGATTATTGTAAAAACATAGAGAAGACAAAATCACTTCCTTATGTAGATTCAATTGAGTTTTTTGAGAATATGGTTATATTCAAGAAATCTGGGGTTTTATAGATGAATATTGAAGGGCTAGAAGTAAACTCTCCTGAGTACTGGGAGATCAGACATCAGAGGGAGCCGTGGCCGCGAACTAGCGGTTGGGTTCAGCCTTTGCTCGCAGAAATCGTCCCGCAGGATGCCTTTATACTAGAGATCGGGTGTGGGCAGGGGGCATTTGCCGCAACTCTAAAAAAGTCTCGTCCTGACGTGATTGTGAAAGGCATCGACTGTTCGCCTACTGCAATCCAAAAAGCTCAATCATCTTACGGACTTATACAAGGACTTGCGTTCCAAGTTGCTGATGTTTTCAATCTCAGTCGGGATTTGAAGGACGAAGAGTACGAATACATCATCAGCATCCAGAACTTCGAGCATTGGCCTGTGGAGCAACATAAAGAAGCCCTTCATCAAATATGGAAGCGACTTCTACCAGGAGGGAAGTTTTTCTTTACGGGAGTAGGGATTGACTGGGATTTAAACCAAATGAATTATGGTCCTATGGAATACAGAGGAAAAATTATCCAAACCCCTAACGATTATCATTATAATAAATGGTCAGAGCAAGCTGTATATTACTTGTTTATGACACAGAAAGCTCGAAGTGTAAAATTTTGGCGTCTTCGTGGTAAAGATAGAGTAATAGCGGAGGCAGAAAAATGAAAACCTTAATTGGACTTGCTACTGAATTTAGAGAAATTACTGATAAAAAGAGAACTCCATTTTTCTCTTTTTATGAAGAATTATTCCCTTTAATAAAAGAAACGACTAAAACAATTTTAGAGATAGGCATTCGAAGAGGCGGTTCTCTGGTCATATGGAATGATTTTTTTGGGGCTACTGCTGTTTATGGCCTAGAGGCTAACCCTAAATTCATAAGAAGAGTTGATAACCTCAATCGGCCTAATATACATGCTGTACATCTTAATCAGACAGACAAAAAAGGCATGACCGAGTTCGCTAAAAGCGTCGGCAGTTTTGATTTGATTATAGATGACGGGAGTCATATGGTCGGAGATCAACTTATTTCTTTTGAAATATTATGGCCGTTTCTAAGAAGAGGCGGATATTATTGTATAGAAGATATGCAATCGTCCTTTCAAGAGAAATATATAAATCAATCTCCAACCACCGCAGAATACTTTAAGAACGTTTCAGATTATATACTTACTTCTGTTTGGAAGCATGATTTCACTAAAGACTATGACCGACTTATTTATGTTCCTTCATTGATAGCTCTTAGAAAGAGAGTTTAAAATAAGTTTAGGTGTTTATAATGAGCGACCGCTATTGCATTAAAGACGGTTACACTGCCCGGATTAATAACAGATTCTTTGACGACACACCACTCAAAGACGAGTGGCAAAAGGAAGTATACGAGAAGGCGCGAGAGTTAGCTGATTCATTTGGACTTAATTCTGTCTTGGACATTGGGACGGGCTCGGGGTTCAAATTGTTGAAGTATTTTAGCGACAAAACGACGTTGGGTATTGATGTAAGGCGTACAGTTTTATGGTTGAAACGGGCTTATCCTGACCGGAATTGGACCGACAAGCAGGAGCCACAGATAGGCTTTGATCTAGTAATCTGCGCCGATGTAATTGAACATATGTCTGATCCAGACCAATTGCTGGATTTAATTCAGAATTGTAAACCACGGTATAGCGTCATTTCGACGCCGGATCGTGCAATGCTGACGAGAGGTCAAGATGGCCCTCCGGGCAATAAATCTCATGTACGGGAGTGGACGTTTGGAGAATTAGCTCAATATATAGGCCGCCGGTTTCCAATTAGTGAACATTATGTTTCTAATAATGAGCAGTGTACACAAGTTATTGTAATTAAACATAATCAAGCAGGTATAATATGAGTTTAGGTGTTTACATTTGTGCGTTGAACGAAGATAGGTTTATACTCGACTGTATAAAGCCTGCTCTAGAAGTATTTCCAGACTTGACTGTTATTGATCTGGGTAGTACCGACAATACCATAGATAAAGTACGCTCTCAAGGGGTATCTTTAATTTGTGAAAAAATGAATCATCCGAGTAATTTTCCTGTCATTAAAAATAAACACAGCGACAAACACGAAAAAGTAATATGGATTGATGCAGATGAAATTTATCCGGTTCCTGCTCTTGAAAAATTGAAGAGAGACATAGAAAATCCTGGGCCGTATAAGGGTATTAGAACAACATATAAAATGATTAAATCAGATAAGGGACTTTGGATTTCTAATGAGATTTTTTCTGCTGGGGTAAAAGCTCACTATACCTCTTATTTTTACTATGTTCGAGCCGCTCCTAATGACTACATACGTCCTAGAAATTATTCAGTATACGCCGGCAGCAAAAAAAAATCAACGCCGGATTTTGATTATTATTTTTGGCATTGCGTGTTAATGAATCGAAGCTCTAAAAAAGAGGACACCGCTAGATCAAAAAAGCGCGCGGTTAGATTAGGAGAGTTTGATAAATTATGTACATGGGTTAAACTGGAAGAGTTTCCTTGGGAAGTATAATGAAGCACTACCTTGTTACTCAGTGGAATTGTGATCTTTACGATTTAGGTTGGTTGCAGCGTAGGAAGAAGGTCTTTGAGCGGTTCACCCTTCCTAGCGTGAAGGCCCAAAACAACAAGAACTTCGAATGGGTTCTGGTCAGTGATTCTCGAACTTCCAATGAGTTTAAACAGACGTTGAATTCTTATGGTGCTTCGGTAATTTATCATGACTTTGCAAACCACGTATGGAAGCATCCACCGGTTTTCAATGAGACTCCTATACAACAATCTGTTCGATTGGAAACTATTGGTGAGGTAATAGCGGACTTTATAGGAAAGCAAGATACAGACTATGTAATAACGTCTAGACTAGATAATGATGACTGTATCTCTCTCGATTATATTGATAATGTGCAGCGATACACGGAACGTCTTTGGAATGGGAGTAAGTTTTGGCTTAGTTTTGTAAGAGGGTGTAAATGGGCCGATAACAATGTTTACTCTCATAACTCTAAACATAACTCTTTTCTTTCATTTATTGAGCCTTCTGAAAGTTTAGAGACGGCATATCAATGCTGTCATACGTTAGCCGGAGACAGTGGTTATCCAGTAGAGATCATCAGGCACGGGTTGCAACCTACTTGGATGGAAGTGGTTCATGGGGAAAATGTACTGAATAGACGCAAGCGATCCCGTGGAGAACGACCGGCTAGCGTTGAACAAGGGAGATTTAATTTTAAAGATGGCTAATATAACTTCTGAGTTGCCTTTAATGAACGTAGGTGAAGGAAATATTGTACTGATGCACCCTCATGTAAGTGGGCTTGCTCGGCAGAAAGTTGCCGCTCAGCTTGCTACTAGATGGATAGGGCAAGGTCCCGCTGTTGAGAGATTTGAGGCTGAGTTTTCTAATAAGTTCTGCTCTGGGCTTAGTGCTACTGCTGTAGGGTCCGGCACCGACGCTCTTCATCTTGCCTACATACTGTCAGGCGTAGAACGAGACGACGAGGTTATTGCTCCTCTTTTTACTTGTACGGCTACTAATATTCCGTTGCTGTACATGGGCGCAAAGCCGGTCTTTGCAGATATTCAACCAAACACTTTGAATATGGACTCGGACCATGTACGCCGGCTTATTACAAATAAAACAAAAGCAATTGTGTGTGTTCATTATGGCGGGCTGCCGTGCGACATGGATGAGCTACACTCCATAGGAAAGGAAGCTGGAATCCCGGTAATCGAAGATGCGGCCCACGCAGTCGGTGCAACATATCGTGGACGAAGCATTGGCTCTATCTCGGACTTCACTATGTTCTCGTTTCAGGCAGTTAAACACATCACCACAGGTGACGGTGGGATGCTTGTGTTCAAAGACTCTTCCCTTCTGCCCAAGGCGAAGCGGGTCCGATGGTTCGGCATCGACCGGGAGAGCAAGCACAAGGCGATCTGGGAGAACGATATCTACGAAGTCGGGTACAAGTACCAGATGAACGACATTAGTGCCGTTATGGGGCTTGCTGCGCTTGAGGAGTGGGATATCGTGAAGCAGATTCGTCACAACCTATTTGCTGCCTATGAGAAAGGGCTGGCTGACACTGACGTTAGGTTTATTGGAGGCGGCTACACGGATCGAGTCCATGCAGCGTGGCTTTGTACTGTCGCTGTAGAGAATCGGGTAGGGCTACAGTATAAGCTTCGTGAACACAATATTGAGTCCGGTCAGGTTCACTACAGAAATGACCGCTACTCTATCTTCAGTGAGTGCCGAGGATCATTCCCTAATATGGACGCAATAGAAAACAACTATCTTGTGTTGCCTTTGCATACTAAGATGTCAATTGAGGATGTTGAGAAAATAATTTCAGTTATCAAGACTGGGTGGTAATATGATATACGTAAGGGACGACGACGTTCTTGTAAACTCTTCGGCCTATACTGATAAGAGGAAAACCCCGCTGGAGCGGTTCAAGCAGATCCATAGATGGATCTGCGATACGCCTAAGCTGCTTCACGTTCCTACGTTGGTCGTAGAACCTTTGATGTCCCATCCAGAAGCAGTGGAGTTTATTTGCAGTGAAACCGAGGCAGGTAGGATGAAGCCTCAAATCCACGGATATGAGCATATTGACTACGATCAGCTTTCCAGCAACCAGGTAACTGAACATTTGATTAAATGTAAGAATTTCTTCTGGGACCAATTTGGTTTGGTTCCTACGAAGTGGTATACTCCCTGGGGGGCAAACTCCTCTCGTCTTCAATTCGTAGCCAGTCAGCAAGGGCTGGAACTGATTGACTGTTCAAAAATAAACAAGCCTGGCGATATTCTCAATACTGCTTACGCTGGCAATGATATTGAGAAGTTCATGGACGAGAAGGAAATATTTATTCATTGGTGGGAACGAGGGATGAGATTGAAGAGGATCGTAGAGATTTTGAGACACGGTTCAGTAGAATCTGCCAAAGCAGCTAACAAGGAGTGGTTTTAGAATGGACTGGATGAGTCACTATATGGTCGGAGCCCAATGGGTCAGCAACAAGAGCAAGGATCCTCACACCAAGGTGGGGTGTATCATTGTCGGTCCTGACCATGAGGTACGGACCACAGGCTACAACGGGCTCCCGAGAGGGTGCAATGATAGTCCTATCCCGTTCCCGGAGAGACACGATAGGACTAAAGACAAGTATTCTTGGTACGCCCACGCAGAAGAGAATGCAATAGCAAATGCAGCCCGAGTGGGGACTCCCCTCAAGGGCTGCACTGCATTTATTACGGCACTTCCGTGCCCTGCTTGTTCTCGGATTTTGATTGGTGCGGGGATATCAGAAGTCTACTGGACTATGGACCCCAGCTTCGTAAGCACCCCAGAGCGGGCTGCTGCGTTTGAGAAAATGTTTGCGACCTCGAAAACCATGTTATCAGAAGCAGGAACTTCTTTGAGAAGACTATCCGCGACCATCGATAATGTCTGGAGCATTTGCTCCAGCATTTACCATGCGACCCCTAAGTCGTGACCGCTCGGATCTATTAATATCTAGAGTATTCTTGTGAGCGTCAACCCCGTGGTTGATTATACTCACAAGTGCGTCTAGTTGATCGAACCGGAACTCTACTCCTCCTTTGGTTCCTTCCCTGTGAAGGAAATGTACGCCGTTGTTTGCGAATGCAACAGAGAACGGCTCGTGCCCGATTGAAGGAGGCAGTGCATTCATAGAGCCCATCTGACCAGCAAACGACAATAGCCCAGTGATCTTATTGGCCTCAGAGGCCGCGAATTCAAAGGAGCCTATTCGTATTTTACCTGCTAGGGCTTCTACCGTGAAACCGTCCTTTTCAATTGGCCTAGACATTTTGGGCCTTTAGCCACTTGTTGTGGAGTTCTGCAATATCAGGGTTCTCCGAAAGGAACATGGTAAGAGCGGTTTTTGACGGAAACTGCCGTGGGGGATTTGTAACGAAACAAGTCTTCTCTGGATCCAACTTATCCTTTACGTATCCCTTGACCGGATCAGACTCAACTGCTTTCTTCAAGAAAACGATTCGCTGTTCCAGAGCATCAATTTGCCCTTGTAGACCAGGAATTCCAGTGCGCGATAGAGACTTGGTGCCGTAGCCTGCTGACTCGATGGCTTCCTGTAGGGTGCCATCGTCGATGCTTCGACCAGTTGCGATACGGCCGTCCCGAAGTCTCTGGATGAATTCGTCTCGGAAACTCTTCTTTACTTTAACACAAGATTGAAGGGCTCGAAGGGCCTGTAGATCGTATGAAAGGTCTGGGTTGAGAAGAAACGATCCAGACGTTTCTAGTAGGTTTCGGACCTCTTCGCTTCCCGCTTGGCCCGGCTCGAAGTCCCGCTGCATGTCGGCGTTTGGGAACTCGAATTCGCCGTCCGGTGGGATGTTTATAAAAGTCCCTCGGTCATATGGAATTTCTACTTTATATGGTGTAGGATTTATGAGCTTATTTGTCATCGCCATTATTGTTTCTCCTTGCGGATGATTAGTTTCGATTCATCCTTTAATCGTAGATCGACAAAATCTTTATGTAAAGATTTTGAATCTAGTTTACCTTCTTTTGACCATCCGGCTCTATGTTCTACTGTTACGTAACGAGGCTTCTTACCGGCAAGTTTATCTGCAAGCCGTTCTGATAGAAGTTTTTCCATTCGATAAATTTTAGCTTTTTCTGTAAAATTAATAAAGCTATAGACTAGGTTTCGTGCCTTAGCTATTTGAGTTCTAACCCAAAGAAATTTAACTGGCTTGTTCTTCATCTTTGCCTCTCGGCCCTCTTCGCCTACGGGTGATATTATATTCCTTTAGAATAGAAGAGACGGTAGATGGAGACACCTTGAAGTACTTGCCTAGCTCGGTCAGGCTCATTCCCGACTGGTAGCCGGCGATTACTTGGTCTACGTGACTTGTCAATTTTTTCAGGTGTCTCTT
>ERZ1292644.484-Hain-H14-01um-R2-484-length-26860-cov-10_pt1 | contig 26860 bp, 27 predicted proteins | sample MGYA00564402_ERZ1292644 | MGnify/ENA primary metagenome ERZ1292644 (study PRJEB36523, sample SAMEA6512644) | groundwater metagenome | collected 2019-01-09 | study: AquaDiva: Metagenomics assemblies of 32 groundwater samples
CAAAATCGGCGTTATCACCGAGGCGTGGCTGTCTGGGCAAGACCTGCGGGTGCGCGGGGTCTTGTATGCGCGGGACTTTCCCCAGGAGATCACTCAGATTCGTGCCCTGGCGCGGCAAGGGCTCATGGGCATGTCGTTTGAGTTGGCCGCCGTGGAAATTGAGCGGCCCGAGGCACCCGTCTGGCGGTTGCTGCGCTGTACTTTTACGGGGGCTGCAATACTCAAGCGAGCACACGCGGCCTATCGTGCCACGGCGCTCGCAGCCCAGGGCAGGGAAACAGGAGAAAATATGGATCAAGTGAGCGGCATTCCCACGTCAGCAGCTGGAAGTGCAGTGAATCTTACCTGGGCGTTAGCCGCCAACGCCGTCGAGGTAGTCACCCTGCAGGCGAACATGGACACGCTCATGCAGACCATGCAGCAGATGGGCGGCCAGTTAGAGGGCTACCAGGCGTGTATGCAGGCGATGGACCGCTGCATTGGCATGCGCGGGGAAATGGACGGGCTCGTTGAGGCGCTCGAACATCTCGTCAAGATGCATCAGGCGTTGCATCAGATGGGAGGAGCGGCGGCAGTCGTAGCTGCGGACGCTGACGCCACCATCCTGACCGCAGGGCAAGGAGAGGACATGGATGCAGACACCAAAGCCCTCCTGACGCAGATGGCTGCCACCCAGGCGGAATTGCAGGCGGCGGTCAAACTGCTCACGGACGGCCAGCAAGAAATTCGGGGCCTGCTCACCGACCGCCAGCAAGGCGGGGCGGGCCTTCTGACGGATAGCCAGGGGCATTTGCAGGCAACGCGCAATGGGTTGCCCGTGCGCCGTAGCCTCCAAGCCCAGGGCGAATACGAGCGGTGCGTGCAGAAGTATGGCCTGGAACGTGAAAAGGCGTATACCGAGCGTGAAGTTGATACCGTGCTGCGCAATGCCGGAATCACGGAAGCCGAGAAACGGCTCGCGGTGAAGTTGGAATTGCAGGCGAACGGGATTATGCAGTAGGCCCGTCGCCTCCAACGCAATCTCTGGGCAGGAGAGAGTGAGATGCATCTGTGGATCATGGATCTGTATTCGTGGATTACCTTGCCGCGGCGTCAGAGATTGCGGCTGCGGCCGACTATTTTGGGCCTGGCGCACTCGAGACCCCGCACTATGAGCAGGAAATCCTGGACCTGGTGCGTCGGCGTGGGGCGCTGGGGCAGCGAGCGCGGCGCGTGCCTGGTACGGGCCAGCCAAGCCGGTATTTTGAGCAGACCCGCATCGCCAGCGGCACGTTTCGTGACCCGCGCAACCTGCAATTTGTTGCCAGCAACGACCCGACCCGCCGGGAACGGGCCGTCACCATCAAGGCCTTGCAATCGGGGATCAACTTTGGGCTGTTTGACGTTGAAGTAACCCGCCAGCAGGGCCAGTTCTCGCAGCTCGTGGCAAAGGATATTATCGACACGACACAAGGCGTGTTGCGCACGAGTGATATGGCTCTGTGGAACGGGAGTGACAGCGATCTGGCCGCTGCGACGACGTTGGAGTACGTCGGGCTTCTGACCCAGATCAACCGTACGGCCTCTATCGCTAGTACGGCCAGCATCGTCGATGGTTTGGGGGCTGAAGTCGCGTCGATGATGGCCAATACCAGTTTCGTGGTGCGTCCGAGTGCCATCTACGTCAATCCCGTGCTCGGCAATCTGATTGATCAAGAAGAACGGCTCAATCATCGCCAGATGGGGAAAGTAGAGGTGACGGCCGGTCTCCGCGTCAACGCGCTGGCGACGCAAGCCGGCGATTTGCCGCTGATTCCCGACTGGGCGCTCGGCTCGGTGGCATCTGCGACCGAGAGTGGCAAGACCGATTATCGCGCCGTCATCTTGATGGAAGAACTGGTCGAGTTGCACTACATTACCACGCCGGACCCGCGCGTGTTTCCGCTGGGACTCGAAGGGAACCTGGCCACGCGGTATAGTATCGTACTGTTTGATGCCGTGGTGGCGAAGGGCAAGGCGAACGCGGCGCAGGATCAGTCACAGACCGAGGGATCGCAGACGAGCTACGCTCACAGCGTTGTGACCATTACAAGATAGTGATCAAATAGTCATTGTGTTGTTTCCGTATTATTATTGAAAAGGAGACAGACAATGGCTATGAAAACCGTTGATGTGCATTGGGCAGCTGGTTTTCTTGATGGAGAGGGATCGTTTGCGACCTGTGGTTCTGCTGCTCGTATTCAGGCAACGCAGGTAGCATTATTCCCTCTCAATAAGCTTGTGAGACTTTTTGGTGGACAGATTAGTCCCAAAAAACTCTCTGGATTGAGCAAAAAACCGCTGCATTCATGGGCACTGACGAACATCAATGCGATTGGGGTTATGTTCATGCTCTATGATCTCATGAGCCCACCACGACAACGACAGATTGAGAAAGCTGTGGCGTTGTGGAGAGAACGTGGTGCACGGGTAGGTGATCGTCACTATGCGGCTGTCCTGCATGATGATGAGGCGTTAGCGGCGATGCAGCGCGTCCATAATGGAGAAGGAATCGTTGCAGTTGCACGAGATGTGGGTGTGAGTCATATCGTATTGATGCATTGGTTGCTGGGAAGAAGCAGGCATTATCTTCACACACAATTAGTCGGAGAAAACCAGTATTTCCCTGAGCATCGTGGGCCTGACATTCCTGATGCAGAGGCCTTGGTTGCTATGCGCCGGATACAGGCAGGCGAAACGACGAAGAACGTTGCGATAAGCTTAGGGCTTCATCACAGCGCTGTGAGCCAGTGGATGAGTGGGATACGCAGGCCGCATTTATTGGCGCAACTACAATCCAGGGCAGGAGAGTAGGAGAAGCATCCCATGGATTTGACCTCTGAAAAACTGTTCGCCCTCGTGTCGGCGCAAGCGTCGTCGGTCGATGGCATCGCCTATGACCTCACCAAGAACGTCGCCGCCAGTGCCTTTTTGGGCACAATGGCCGAGATGTTTCTAAAACTCATGAACCGCCTCGATAAAGCGAGCCTTACCTTAGTATCTGGAACCTCTGCAGGGTCGGTGGCCCTCGCCTTCCCGACGGTCAACAGCGGCGACGGCGGTGTGACTGGCCTGTATCAAGGCGTGCCGTTTCGCATTAGTGCAGGAGGGACGCTGTCGGCGGACCTGGGCTCCCAGGCCTCAACAACCTCAACGACGATTCGGAAAGTGCTCGTAGGCCTCTCACTGGGCGATATCTCGGCAGTGGCGAGTAGCATTGCCTCAACCGTTGGGACCCTGACATTCGTGATCGGCTCCGCTTATGCGGTCTCGGTGGCGAATGCGGCGAGCGCAGGCGGCGTGAGTGCGTGGTTCAATCAAGTGCCCACGCCGAAGCACAGCGCGGGGCTCGTCCCCGTGGGGATCATCAATATTCCCACGAGCACGGTGAGTCTGATTAGCAATGCTATGCTTACGTTCCCGCTTCGGGAAATTTATGGGTTGGATCTTAGCGCAATCATTGCGACACCGACCCAGCCCTAGTCTGCGATCAGGTGCGTAGGGGTGGGTCGTAGCGGGCTCTGCCTGGGGACACGACAGCCTTTCCTGCCCGGTTGGCTACCCCAGGTATTCCCGCGCCATGAATTTTATGGGGTTCACACGGCAATGCCAACAGTGTATCATAGGCGACATTTGCGTTACCTCCTCTTTCCTTGCATCAGGAGTCGTCTATGACTACGTCGTACTGGGCCGCAAACCTCGAACGTCTCCGGCAATCTCAGCCCGATCTTGCCACCCACCTTGCGGCCTTGCCGCTCTGTAATGTGCGTATCCTGGCCAATCCAGCGGGCCTCTTGATCGGACAGACCTGGGATACCACCTCGCAGCACTGGGTGCCTCTCTGCGATCCGAACGATCCCGTCGGGGAAGCTGAGCGCGATGCCGATGCCCTGTATACGCGGAATGCGAAGATTTTCTGCATCTTTGGCCTGGGCCTAGGGTATTTCCCGGCTGCCATAGCGCGGCGCCTAGAGCCACACCAGCGCATGGCGATCTTTGATCCCTCGCCCATGCACTACCTTGCGGCTATGCATGCCATAGATATGACGCATCTACAGTCCAGCGAGCGTCGCGTAGAGATCTTCGTGGGTGATGGCTTGCTGCCGATCCTGGAAAACTGGTGGCTGGGGTTGCAATCGCACGAGAAGTTCCACATCGGCCAACCCATGCGGTGTGGCTTTACCGCAAATTGTGATGCTGCAACTTACGACGCCCTCGTCAACAAAACCGGAGAGATGCTCCGCTACCAGGCAGTCGGCCTTGCCACATGGCGGCAGTTTGGCGGGTGCATCGGCGACAGCGATCTGGGGAACCTGCCAGAATATTTCATCACGCCCGGCCTCGATCAGATGCAGGGGCTCTGGCAGGGGAAGCCCGCCGTCTGTCTGGCTGCCGGCCCGTCCTTACAGAAGAACGTGGCGCTCCTGATGGAGCCCCCCCTGCGTGATAAAGTCGCGGTGCTCACCGTGGGAACCGTCTATGCTCTGATAGAGCGCCTAGGGCTTCAACCGGACCTCGTGACGACGATTGATTTTCAGCGCCTAAACTGGACGGATCAATTCCGTGGGGTTCCCCTGGACACCGCGCCGCCCCTCGTGTACCTACATTCCACCCACCCTTCAACGGTGCGGCGCTGGCCTGGAGCGCGCTTTGTTGGGCTCAATGCCAGCGATACAACGGCATGGATGAGCCAGTACGCAGAGCCAAAACCCTCGGCCTCGCAGGTCCAGACGGTTGCCCATCTCAATGTGGTGGTGGCAGCCATCCTCGGCGCAAATCCGATCATTTTGCTTGGGCAGGATTTAAGCATGCCCGCGACGAGCCACCATGCGCTGGGGGCCCGGGCCCAGGATACGGCCCCGCAGGACAATTATGAGAGCCACGTTGAACTGCCCGGCTTTGATGGCCAACCCGTATGGTCACGGCATAGCCTGCTGAGTATGCACACGGTGTTTACCCAACTCATTGCCGCGCATCCCGACCGCACATTCGTGAATTGTACTGAAGGAGGGCTGGCACTGCCTGGAGTCCCCAATGTGCCCCTTGCGACAGTGCTGACACAGCTCCCAGCGGGAGACGGAAGACGCCTTGCACGTCTACTGGACGCACAGGCTCGCACCTATCGTCCGCAGCCGAAACTCGACGCGGCGCAGACCGACCTCGCCCGCATTGATATCGGCCTTGTGCGCTTACAGGAGATGGCGCAGCATGTTGTGGAGTATGCAGCACTGTGGACCAACGCCCTACAAGGTGATGCCTTGTCTCAGGGGCTTGCGAGTTATCAGGCGTTGATGCAATGTGACCAGGTACTACAAGAAGAAGGCCTCGCCTTCGGGCAAATTGCCGTGCGATCCTTTGACATTATCGAACTAATGGCAACGATTCCCCCCGTATCCGATACGCCAGAGGGTGATTTGCAACGGATGAATGTCGAGCGCCTGACGCAGGTGGCGCACGCTATTCTGCGGGAAGCCCCGCATGTGCGCCACGTGATCCGGCAGACCCTCCATCGGCTTGATGACGTAGCACTTGCGCTCAAACCAAACGGCCAGGCACCGACTGCAGCTCGGCTCTGGCAGGCACTCGCCCGCGAGAGCTGCGTGAGTGTGGCGCAGGTATTGCGGCAGTGGCCCCAGATCGAGCCGCGGCTGCATGTGCAATTGGCCTGGCACCAGCAGCGCTATCAGGCCACCCAGACCCTCGCAGAGACCTTTCAGGTAGCGCCGCATCTGGCCAGCAAGAGCGCCAGCGCCGTGGCACGGCATCACGCCAGTGTGCAACCGCTGGTGCAGCCGTATGTATGGGCAGCGCCGGTGATGGAGCAGCCGGGAGTCGCAGTAAGCCCATGACGAGGGTTCCGTCCTAAGTAGTCTCATGTGAGGCAGGGTTTGGGGCGGGAGAGATGTGCAGCGACAGGCGCCGTGGGGCGCTGAGGAGAAAAGCGATGGCCGTAACATTTAATTGGCGGACGAGCGCAGCAACCCAAGGCGGCATGGAAGTAAGCCGCATGCATCGGGCAGCAGCCCAAAATGATCTGGGTTTCCGAGTCGAGCGGTTAATCAGTGCTATTTCTATTCTGCAGTCCAGCGTCAGCATGATGAACGCCTTAGGGAGCGCGGTCTGCGCGATCAATATTGCGCTCGGCTCTGCAGCGGCCTCCCTGGCGGGCGCGTCCCTATTCTCGGCTTTTAGTGCATTTAGTGGCCAGACCACTGTGACGGGCGTGTCCGCGTTTGCGAACGTAACGGCGTGGAGTGCCCTGTCCAACTTCCGTGCGTCGAATCCGGCATAGGGGCACGTCATGCCGACGAATACACTGCTTTCTTCGGTCCTGTTCAGCCTGAGTGCAGCGGGGGTGTGTGGTGCGTCCCTGGTGGCGCTGTCCGTGCCCCTCAGTGCTCCCGGTGGTGATAGCGAGCGTCAGGGCCGCTACGCCATCCTGGTCACGAACGACACCAGCAACGTCCCCCTGCATGTGGAGCCTCGCGTCGTGTTTACCGACATTCGTGGGGTGTCCACCGTTGTGGCCCACACGCTCTTTCTCGCAAGTAATGCGCAGAGCTTTGGGGGTAGTGCGGCCCAGGCCATGAGTCTGGTGTTGCTGCTCAGTGGCCAGGACGCGCTGGTTCCGTTGGAGGTCCTGGCGGGCTCCGCCTTGCAGGTCGTGCTCATGGTGGCAAGCAACCCGGCGAGTGCAACGGTGGTATCTGGGATGGCGCAACTCTGGCGTGTGTGAGAAAGGCGGGGGTATGCCGCTGATCGTCCTGGGGGGTCGTGGGGTAGCCGCGAGCGCCGGGTTTGCGCAGTCGGCGACGAGTGCGAGCTATGCCGGGTCAGCAGGTGGCTCGACGAATGCGGCCGTATTTTCCTCGACGCTCTCGCTCACTAGTGCCTTGACGGTCACGAGTACGGTACGGGCCTCCGCGTATATCGTCGGTGCTGCGCAAGTCATCGGGGGCCAACAGTCAGCCATTACGATGCTTGACACGCTGATAAGTGATGTAGCGGCATGGAGTGCGATCAGCGCCATATTGTCCGCACTCAAAGCGTATGGGTTAATTAGTGCATAGTCTTGGAGAAGGAGAAACATATGCCCCGTAGAGTTTTTTTGAGTCCGAAAATTGACCCCCAAGCATATAAAAACTCACGTCATCACACGGCATATAGTGGTTCAACCATAATGCCTGCCCCAGGCGTCCCCGCGCCGCTGCACAAGCTGGAGTTCATCAACGGCGTGGCTCGGAACGTCGACGAGAACCTGTACGAGCGCTTTAAAGACTTGGGCGTGTGCGATACGAGTAAGCCCAAGCGCCCGCGGCGCAGTGAGGAAGATGATGACGAGGATGACGGCTAGGGTCTCTCATCCACTTTCCTCTCTCTATGGAGCTGTGTACCTTCTTGCTCGTGTGTTCCCTGGTGGTCCTGCTGCCTATCGCCACAAGACGGAATTGGTCCGCAGACGGACCAACGCGCTTACCTCCCCATGGATCAATCCAGGGGCTTCACGTGCGTTTTGGTGACTGCGGCCTATGGTGCGAGAATCGGTGAGAGCGTGCCTGGGTTTCTTGATGGGAGCATGACGATGACGAGCCTCTGTGTTTCGCCAAAGGCCCCTGGGAGGGTACGCGGCTCATGAGACGATTGCTGCTGATATACTGTATTCTGCTGAGCCTGGTGTCGCCGACGCTGGCTGCTCTCTCGGTCGGCACAGTCTGGGAACTCAATGCCTCAGCGACCGCTTCCAACGTCAACGCCGGTGGCTTCAACACGCAAAACGCCAACTTCTTGACAAATCTGGCGTGTACCTCAGCGACAGGCACCACCCCCTCATGTACCTCGGCTAGCCTGAACTTTGTTGCGGCGCACGTCAACCACTGGCTGTTTATCCGCAGCGGCACCAACTGGAATACCTCCGGTGCAGGGACAGCAGGCGGTGGGTGTTATTTCAAGATTACGTCTACTGCTGCCAATGCCGCCACAGTAGATGCTGCTGTGGGCGCGGCGGTGTGCTTGTCCAGCGGGACGATGGTGAATGATCTTCAGAAATGGCGCGTGAGTACCACAGCGGGTACGGCGTCTGTCGCCAGTCCAACCAGTGGCACCTTTGGACTGGACTACAGCCAGACGACCGGGGCTGGTGTGGCAATCACCGATGGGGTCATTGGTGGAACAACCACGGAAGTCACCTCAGTATTAACGCCGGTTGATGTCAGTTGGGTAGGGAATCTGCTGCATACCAACTCAGGGACCAACTGTACTATTGGGTGGTATGAGGTTGTCTCCGTGACAGGAACAACTGCAACAGTTGATCGCTCGCTTGGCACGGCTGCGGCCAGTTGCACGCAGAAGTTGGGTGGTGCGATGAGCCTCAATTCCACGCTCGATGACGACCTGTTCGAGAATGGTCTTGGCACCAATGGGACTGGGGCCATGATTTTCTGGGTAAAGAATGGCAGTTTTACGCTCGGGGAGTCTATTTCTCCTTCGGTGGCTGGAGGCACACGAGCGCCTATTGTCATTGCAGGATTTAATGCGCTGCGTAGTGACCTCGGGATCGGTACAACAGCGAACCGACCAGTGCTTTCCACGGATGTGTTTATGACCTTAACTTTAGGAACAAATTGGGATTTGTACAACCACGTCTTAACTGGCACGAATGTAAATATAGTTATAGCGGGAACCTCTAGCAAACTTGTCAATATCAAGGTAAGCAATACATCTGCGACGGCTGGGCGTACCGCCATTGCTATGGGTCTGCGTTCGATGCTTTTGAATTGCGAAGTGATCTCTTACAGAGGAAAAGCAATTTTTACCGGGAGCAATAGTCTGATTATTGATGGATGTTATATTCATGACAGCGATAATGGCCTGTCTGTGAATGGAGCGACAGCATCTATTCTGATTACTAATTCAATTATTGCGAACAATATTACTGCTGCGATCAATACAGAAGCAACTGCACCAGACATGCTTATGGTAAAGAATACAACGTTGTATGGTGCTGAGAATAAACGTGGTATAGGGTTGAACCTTATTACTGGTACAACGAACGTGGTACTACACAATTCTATTATTGCCGGGTTTGTCACTGGCGTGGCCCATGCAGATGTACAAAATGTTGGCTTTGATGATTACAACGCCTATTTCAACAACACAACGGATGTGAGTAATTGGGTCAAGGGACCACATGACTCCGTGCTCAATCCCACGTTTACCTCTGTCGCGCAACTGACTGGCAGTACGGCGACGACCAGTGGTTCTGTGCTCACGCAAAGCGGCGGGGATTTCTCCACCGTTGTTGATGGACGTGATTATCTCTACCTTGTTTCCGGTACTGGGATCACTGCGGGAATCTACGGTATTACAGCACATACGGGAACGACCGTGACATTAGATATTGCTCCTGGTAGTGATGCGACAGCCGATAAGGTGTGGCAAATTACCACCGGGCACAATTTTGCTATTGGAACAAACCTGAAAGCCTTGGGCTTTCCCGGGGCTTTCCCGGCGGGGCTCTCCACGGGCTATATGGACATAGGGGCAGTGCAGCGCCAGGAAGGCGGCGGCGGGCCGCTGATTGGTCCAGGGAGGCTGGTGCGATGATGGAGTTCGGGGTCGTGCGGCCTGGTTCAATACTCGATATCTATTTTGAATCGTATGTCGCCGCAGGCGGGATGGGCACCATTTCTGGATTTGCTGTCGGTGATATTCAAATCTATAAAAACGGGGGGACGACGCAGCGGGCCTCGACGAACGGCTATACCCTGCTTGATACAGACGGCATTGACTTTGATGGGATTACCGGCATCAATGGCTTTTCCGTGGATCTTGCCGATAATAGTACAGCAGGATTTTATGTCGCTGGGGCGCGCTATGCCGTCGTTGTCTCTACGATCACCGCAGACAGTCAGACGATTTCCTTTGTTGCGGCCCGCTTTACGATTGGCTATCCCGGCGCGCTGCTGGACACGACCATCGCTACCCTCGCCACCCAAACGAGTTTTACGTTGACGGCTGGTCCAGCCGAGGATGATGCCCTCAATGGCTGTGTGATCGTCCTCCACGACATCGCCAGTGCCGTCCAGGCGTCGTATGCCGTGGTGCAGGACTATACCGGGTCGACAAAAACCGTCACGCTCGTAGCCGCTCCGACGTTTACGATTGCCGCAGGCGATAACGCCAGCCTGCTTCCCCCAGTCCTCCAGCCAACGGCGTGGGGGCGCACCCTGGATGTCTCGACAACGGGCGAGGCGGGTGTGGATTGGGCGAATATCGGGAGCCCGACGACGACGCAGGCCCTCACGGGGACGACGGTGAAAACCGCGACGGATGTCGAGACCGATACGCAGGACATCCAGAGTCGCTTGCCCGCCGCGCTGGTGGGTGGCCGTATCGACGCAAATCTTGGCACGGTGACTGCCAGTGCCATTACGGCCTCGGCGTTGGCCACAGGCACGATTACGTCAGGAACGTTTGCAAATACAGCCCTGGCGGCCTCGGCCTTGGCGAATGGCGTGATTACGGCGTCCGCCTTTGCCGCCGGCGCGATTGATAATGCGGCCTTTGGGGTGACGGAAACGTTGACCGCCAACCCAGCCGCAGGTGGGATTACTTCTGCGGCGTTTGCGAACGGCGCTTTGGCGGCGTCTTCCTTTGCAAACGGCGCCTTCACGGCCTCGGTGTTTGCCAACGGAGCCATTACTGCCTCGGCGATTGCTGCCGACGCTATTGGTGCTTCAGAACTGGCGGCTGATGCGATCACCGATCTGCAAAGTGGATTAGCGACAGCCGCGGCCTTGGCCACGGTCCAAGCCGATACGGATGATATTCAGAGCCGTCTCCCGGCGGCGTTGGTCGGTGGGCGGATAGATAGCTCGGTAGGCGCTGTGGCGGCCAATGCGATTACGGCGGCGGCGATCGCTGATGGCGCCATTGATCGGGCCACGTTTGCCGCAGACACTGGCTTGCAGCCCCTCCGTTCGAATACGGCGCAATCTGGAACAGCCAGCACGATTACTCTGGATGTGAGCGCCGTCAGTAGTGATGATTTTTATAATGACTGCTGGATCGTGTTGACTGGGGGGAGTGGCGTTGGCCAGGTACGACTCATCAGCGACTATGCTGGGACAAGCGCCATTGTAACCATCGTACCCGATTGGGTGTCATTGCCGGGTTCGACAACGACCTTTGCCATTCTGCCGACAGCCCGTGTTGACGTAGGCTTGGTGGCTACCTCCGCGATTACGGCATCAGCACTTGCCACGGGGGCGATCACTACGGGGACGTTCGCAACTGGAGCGATTGACAACGCGGCATTCAATGTCACCGAAACCCTTACGGCGAATCCGGCCGCGGGGGGCATTACATCGGCGAGTTTTGCCAACGGAGCCATTGCGGCCTCAGCTCTGGCAAACGGCGTGCTCACCGCCTCGGCTTTCGCCAACGGAGCCATTACGGCATCAGGGATAGCTACGGATGCTATAGGCGCAGCGGAATTGGCGGCCGACGCTGTGTCCGAAATCGTTGCGGCGATTACACATGTCAGTTCGATAGGCTCAGTCAGTACGGTATTCTCTGGGGGCATTACGGTCAGTTCCTTTGCTGCTGGAGCCATTACAGCTGCCGCAATTGCTGCTGATGCGATTGGGGCCAGTGAACTAGCGGCCGATGCGGTCTCAGAGATTGTGGCCGCGATTACCCATGTGAGTTCTGTCGGATCTGTGAGTACGATTCTTTCAGTCAGTTCTATTGGGTCGGTTAGTACAATATTGTCCGGTGGGATTACGGCGAGTTCTTTTGCTGCCGGGGCAATAGACAATGCGGCGTTTAATGTTACGGAAACGCTGACCGCGAATCCGGCGGCCGGGGGGATTACGTCGGCTGCTTTCGCCAACGGTGCTCTAGCAGCCTCAGCCTTTGCCAATGGGGTGTTCACGGCCTCGGTCTTTGCGAATAATGCATTGACCGCTTCAGCCCTGGCTGCGGATGCCGTGTCTGAAATTCAGACTGGGCTTGCGACGGCGACGGCCCTCTCAGCTGTCCAAGCCGATACGGATGACATACAATCCCGTCTGCCGACCGCGCTCGTGGGTGGGCGGATAGATGCAAATCTGGGCACCGTGACGGCCTTAGCGATTACCGCCTCGGCGTTTGCCAATAGTGCTTTGACTGCATCTATATTCGCTACGGATGCCATTACCGCGACGACCCTGGCAGCTGATGCGATTGGTGCGAGCGAACTCGCGGCGGGGGCAGTGAGTGAGATTCAGGCAGGATTATCGAGTTATTTGGCGTCGGTTATTGCTAAGACGGATAATCTTCCTGGATCTCCAGCCGCGACAGGGGGATCAATGACCCTGACGACGGCGTATGATTTTGCCACAGGCACAACGGCGATGACGGAGGCCTATGCAGCGGACGGAGCCACGGTCACGCCCGTGCAGATGCTCCATATGATCTACGCAGCGGTGGCGCAGTTCGTTGTCTGTGGCACGGCAATCTCCGCCTTGAAACTTGATGGCACGACGCATGCGATGACTTTTACAACCGACAATGCGACGACGCCGACCCAGCGGATTCGGAGTAATTAGCCGTGGCGGGGAAACATCTCATTACCTGGGGCATTGGCTATAATGCGAGTGGAGACTATCCGTTCTTCCTCGTAACGCATGGTTTAAGCATTAGGGAAGCCGCCGCGGCGACGGTAGCGCCTGTCGGCGAACGACTCACAGAAACCTTTGTGCTCTTGCGACGCCAGACAGGAGAGATGGCTGTGTTGCGGCGTCAGACGGCAACCAGCAGTCTGCTCCGGCGGATCACGAAGGATTTGACGAGGTAGGCATGGCAGGAACCGTGCATGTTGATGATATCGGCACTGTGTTTGAGGCCACCATTCTTGATGGGGGCTCAGCACTCAATATCGCAGCGGCGACGACTCGCCAGCTCTGGTTCCGTCGTCCTGATGGACAAGTTCTGAAGAAGACGGCAACACTGACCGCGACAGGCGTGGATGGCCGTATGCAATACACCACTGTCAGCGGGGATCTGAGTCATGCGGGGAAATGGTCATGGCAGGGCTACCTGGTGTTTAGTACGGGCACCTGGTATAGCGATATCCAGACGTTTGATGTAGCTCGGCATTTGTGACACTCCCCATGCCTGAAGGCAGGGGCTTCTCGGGGAACAGCAGCGCGCACATTCGTGCACGGGTCTCCGCTGATGTGCCTCCCGAGCTACGTGCAGGGTGTCCACCTGAACTACCTGGCTGATGCCAGGATACTTAGAGTATTGGAGCGACCAATAACGATGAACATTTTACCGAGAGATCGCTTCGTCTCTCGAACCACCTATGCGCACTTGTCAAAGAGCATGGGCTTATCACCCATAGCCGTATACGGATACCGTCTGCGGCCTGCCTGCAAGTATATTATAGTTCATTTGGACATACAAAGGAAAAGACTGTTGCCCCGTTGGGGCAAGCGCCTTATACCCCCCTGGCTGACGCGAGGGGCTCTACGGCGCATTTGGTAGAAGGCGTCGCGTATGGCAGAACCTTTACATAGCCTAATTCCGTCTCCTGGATGGCTGGCGAGCGAACGCACGCCCGATGCCGACCAACTGTATGTCTCGGTGGAAGAGCTGCAAGCGAAGTATTGCTATGATGCCGACGAAGGCGAAATCCGCTTCGCGCAGGCACTGATTAACGCCCACACCAATCGCCCCAGCCTGTGGCCGGAAATCTATGAGGAACGGATTGAGTTGCCCGATGACCGCAACTCGTGTATCCTCGCAGCCCGCCCGGTGCTGAAGCTGCTGGCCTGTACGGGGCGGTACGGCGGGGGACGACGGGACCAGCGCACGCTGATGCACGTCAACTTCGATTACCTGGCGGCGCTTGCCGTACTAGGATCTGCGCCACGCTGGCAAGAGATTGATGTGGATTTGATCGAGCTGTATCCGCCGACGGGGGAAATCTGGTTGCCAATGGGTTTCTATCCAATCCGTTTTGCCCAAACGCAAATAAGGTATCAAACTGGGTTGCCACAGATACCCGATAGAGTGAAAGCTGCTATAGTCGAGATAATTAACACTATTAGAAATAAAGGAGTCAGTGATCGTAATTACTACAGCGTCGGAAAAGTTCAACAGACGTATTCAGGCACTGGATTCATAAGCGAGACTAGCCGCATGTTCCTTGCGCCATATGTTGTAACCTCTTTAATGTGACATGTCCTATGGCTCTCTTTGCAAATCGTGTCGCGTCCTGCCTCTTCGCGGGTGCCACTAGCCCGGGCGTCACGACCGTACAGGCAATTCGCTTTGAGCGGCCAACCAAGTCCATGAACAGCATCGGCGAGGTGGCGTTGTCCTTTGCTTCCGTCGCCACAGTAACGGTCGACCTCCAGCCTGGCGGCGGGAGTTTTCTGCGCATGATCCAGGGGCAGGTGGAAGCTACGCGCTATACAGGGCTCATCCAGGGCTACGCGGCGCTCCAAGACGGGGATCGTACCAGTGTGTACAGTGCCCTGCTGGAGATCGTCAATGTGGGGCATTATGGGACATTTCAGACAGAGATTGTGCTGAAGGTGGTACGCTGATGCTTGCAGCACGGCAGCCTTCCCCTCCTCTGCGTCGTCTTGACTCTCGCACTGAACGCCTCGTGCTCCGTACCTTGCAGCCAGTTGCTCGACGGATCACTGGGGCACTCCAGCAGGCACTGACGGCAGAGCCCGGGATGGTGATCGCGCGCTATCGGCAATTGCGGCCCCAGTGGCTCCAGGCGCTTGAACGATTGCTTGCCGAGGTCGTCACACTGGCGGTGGACACGGCCCGGCAACGTTTCCAAAGGCAGCTCATCCTGCGGTATGGGATCGCACGGAGTCGCCGTCTCTTTGCAGCAGACGAGGATGAGGAGGATGAGGAGACCCTTCCTGGCATTGCCGAGACATTAGCGGGGCTCCTGACGCGCCTGCTGTATCAGCCAGATGCTTGGGGCCTGACGCCGCTTGAGCGGTTGATGCGCCAGGAGACGGCAACGAATCGCGAGTTGTGGGTCAGACTCCAGGAGACTGACCGTCACTGGCGAGACCTGCTTCTTCTGTTGGGCAGCCTCGCGTATCTTCAGGGCGCACATCTGCAGCACGCCTTACGCGAGATTGAGCACGAGGGGCGACGCGCGTTTGCATTGAGTCCTGCACACAAACGGCAGTTGCTTGAGACTCTACGTCGGACAGGCCAATCCATTAAGGAGGACACGCCGCTTGATGCCCGCATGGTCTGGGAGCTTGAGAGCATTGTGACTGAGAGCCGTGACGCGGCCCGTGAGGCCATCGTCACAGAACAGTTGGAGGAACGGGCACTGCGCCGCGCGGAGGTGCTCCTACGCACACTGGCGGCGCAAGCCTATGCCCAGGCGCAGGTGGCACTTGCGCGGCAGGCCGGGGTGCAGTACATGCGGTGGGCATTGTCTGGGGCGCATCCTAGACCTGATATCTGCGATGACTACGCTGAAGAGGATCAAGGATACGGCGAGGGCGTGTATCCGCTCGGGGCACTTCCAGCGTACCCCGCTCATCCGCGGTGCTTATGTGCACTCATTATTTTGTGGCCTGAGCAGGGAGAAGGCGAGGAGGAAACGGCATGAGTTTCACAGCTATTCAGACTCACCTCTGGGAAATCATCGAGGGCGCGACCGCCGGCACGGGTGGCCGCACGACCACCTACCGTACTGAGACCATCCGGGCGACGGCCTGTGACCGGCGGCAGACGCAGACGCACATCGTCAGTAATGATGTAAGCGTGTTCTCTCTCGCGCTGAGTCCGCTGGGCCTCGATTCTATGCTCGCATCAAATCTCCTGTTCCTGCTCGCCACGAACCACCCCATTGATATTCGTTTCGGAGCCAGTGGCACCGTGCTGTCGAATGTACGTTCCCTCACCGGCTCATTTACTTTCTCGGCGCTGTTTGTCACCACGGGCAGCAATGCGACGACGGTTTTGACAGAATTGGTAGGTGGGTCTGGGGCCGTGATTACGGCCTCGCTGCCAGTGTGATGATATGGGGCAGGGCCCAGATTACAAGATTTAAGTTTTAAACTTGTGGCAGACATCATGGTTGCACACGTCCTGGTAACAGGCGGGGCAGGATTTATCGGGTCGCACCTGTGCGCGCGCCTGTGGGCAGAAGGGCACCAGGTGACGTGCCTGGATAATTTCGATGCTTTCTATGCTCCTGCCGTCAAACAGGAAAATATCCGCCAGTTGTTGGCTATGGCGGGGACCACAGGACGTCTGGTGTGCCGGCAGGGCGATATTCGTGAGCACCAGCAGCTGCAACGCCTCTTCCAGGAGGAGCCGATCGACCTGGTGGTGCACCTGGCAGCGCTCGCTGGGGTCCGACCATCCATCGCACGACCGCTGGCGTACAGTGAGGTCAACATTCAGGGGACGCTCAACCTCCTCGAATGCTGCCAGCAGTACCACGTCAGACAGCTCCTCTTTGGCTCGTCGTCGTCAGTGTATGGAGCACGACAGCGCGTGCCCTTTGCCGAGGACGACGACGTGAGTGCGCCAGTCTCGCCGTACGCTGCCACCAAACGCGCCGGGGAGTTGCTCTGTTATACCTACTCCCATCTCTATCGCCTGCGTGTAGCGTGTCTGCGTTTTTTTACGGTCTACGGTCCGGCCCAGCGTCCCGACCTGGCGATCCACAAGTTCGCCCGACTCATGGCCACAGGGCAACCTCTCCCGGTCTATGGCGATGGGACGACCCAGCGCGATTATACGTACGTGGATGACATCGTAGACGGCATCCTGCTCGCCTGGGCCTGGCTGCAACGGGGTGACACCACGGCTGGGGCCTATGACATTTTCAATCTCGGTGGCTCGCATCCCGTACCACTGCTCGAACTCATTCGTCTCCTCGAGACGTCCCTGGGGTGCACTGCGGGGATCAATTGGCAGGCAGAGCAGCCTGGCGATGTGCCGATCACCTACGCGGACCTGCGCAAATCTACAGCCCTCCTGGGATACCGTCCACAGGTCGATATCGCAACCGGTATGCAACGTTTTGCCATGTGGTTTCAGGAGTACTACAAGGACTGAGCAGGGTGCTTCTGGCGCGACTGCGTCGGCGCAGGGCCCCTCTCTTTGCAAAGCAGAAACTTTTCTGCTATTGTGTGTATCCAGCGTGCGGGCAGGCGCTGGCGTTCCTTCCGCTATAAAGGACTCCCCCATGGCACAGTCCGCAGGGCAGGCGGACGAGCGTGAGACACCGACTCCTTTTCCCTTTACCACCGTTGCACTCCTTGGGGGAACCGGCTCCCTGGGATGGGCGCTGGCAGCATACCTGCTTCAGCAGTACTCGCATATTAAAATACGCATTTACAGCCGCGGAGAGCATCGCCAAGCGGAGATGCACTCCTACTTTGCCGACGAACGCCGGCTTTCCTTCTTAATAGGCGATGTGCGGGACTCTGAGCGGCTACAACTCGCCCTCCGCCACTGTGACCTCGTGATACACACTGCCGCGCTCAAGCGTGTTGACACCGCGGAATACAATCCCTATGAAGCTGTCGCGACCAATGTGATAGGGACGTGGAACGTGCTGAAAGCGGCGCTTGATATGGGGGTGCGCCAAGTGGTCACGATTAGTTCTGATAAAGCGGTCAAGAGTCAGACCCTATACGGGAATACGAAGGCTGTCGCCGAGTCGTTGACGATCCAATGCAATCATTATGCTGGCGAAGGGACGCGGTATAGTGTGGTGAGATATGGCAATGTTGCCGCATCAGCGAGCAGTGTGATTCCGCTCTGGCAGGCCTGCGCCCAACGGGGGGACCCGTTGCCCTTGACCCATCCTTCAATGTCAAGATTCTGGTTATCGATGGGTGATGCGGTTCGTATTGTGTGCTTTGTTGCGTCGCAGCAGAGCCGTGGCGGGCTGTTCATTCCACACTTGCCGACGTTCTCGGTCCTTGATTTGGCCCGAGCGGTGCTCAATCTTCCTAGCGGGGCATCCTTGCGCGCGGGCCGTGATGTGGTCACCATTGGTCTGCGAGGGATGGAGAAAATCGCCGAAGATTTGGCTACGGAGGAGGAACTTGAACGCGCATACTGGTGCGCACCCAGTGAGCAGGTCCCGTGTATGTACCTCGTGCCGCCGGCGGTTCAGCATTGGGAGACGCCCGTGGTGGATACGGGATGGCAATCACCACCTGCGCCCTGTCTTATGGGCACCGTCGCGGGCGGACCGGGGCCGGTGGTGGCATATAATTCCGAGACATGGCCGTGGAAGCTGGGGGTCGAGGATTTGCGGGCACGACTCGCAAGTATAGGAGGGCCTGGTGATGCAAATCGGTAGGCATATGATTGGCCTAGGCCATCCTGTCTATGTCGTGGCTGAGGTATCAAGCAATCATTGTCAGGATTTTACGACCGCCCGCATGCTGATTGAGGCAGCGGCTGGCGCTGGGGCCAGTGCGATCAAAATGCAAACGTTTACCCCTGACGAGATCGCCATCAACCTCCCTATTCTCACCGGATACGATGCGGCCCACGATGCCTGGCTCGCTCGCCTGGGCGTCACCACCCTGCATGGTCTCTACTCCCAGGGGGGACTGCCGCGTCCCTGGCACAAGGCACTGCAGCACATTGCCGAGGATGTAGGGCTCCACTTCCTCAGTACGCCCTTTAGCGTTGATGCTGCACGGTTTCTTGTGGAGGAGATTGGTGTCCCGGCCCTCAAGATCGCCAGCGGGGATCTGACGTTTACGCCGCTCCTGGAGTATGCGGCGAGTACGGGGTTGCCGCTGTTGGTCTCGACAGGAATGGCGACAATGAACGAAGTGAATCAAGCAGTATTTGGCCCGCTCTGCTCTGTCTGGGAAGAGAAACGGCTGTGCGTCTTGCACTGCACGTCGAGTTATCCGCTTGATCCGCGTCAGGCGAACCTTCAAACGTTGCTTACACTCCACGACATGCTGCGCTGTGAGATCGGGTACAGCGACCACTCAACAGATGCAGAGATTCTCCCTGCCCTCGCCGTAGCTTTTGGCTCGGTAGTCTACGAAAAACATCTGCGGCTTGATGATGCCCACGGGAGCCCAGACGCCGGCCATTCGCTTACGGTGGCCCAGTTTGCCCGTATGGTCAAGGTCATTCGGGCCGTGCCGCAGTGGCTGGGGGATGGGGTGAAGCAACCGCAGGAGAGCGAGGCACACGAACGACTATGGACGCGCCGGAGCATGGAAGACTGGCTCCGGCCAACGACTGAAGCACGGGTAGGGAGGTGGGCATGATCCTAACGGTGATCATGCTCATATGTGGGCCGTAGAGCATGGCACCAGGGCTGGTGTCCCTGTCATGTTCGTCGACCCACGGAACACCAGTCGTACCTGTAGCCACTGTGGCTTTGTCGACAAACGCAATCGTCGCAGTCAAGCGGAGTTCCTTTGTATCCGGTGTGGCCACACGGCCAACGCCGATCTCAACGCGGCCAGGAATCTGGCCACTAGGGCCGCGGTCAAACGGCCTGATTTAGTAGCGCCAGTGCGAGGGCAGTTTGCCTTCTCTTGGTAGTTACAAGCCCCTGGCTTCAGCCATGGGGTCTTTGATGGTTGCTCAGTAACACGATCTGTTACCTCGGCACGCTAGTGCTGACCGGATGGGCGATTGCACATGGACACCCCCGGTGGGCCGGCGGATTTTTCGTGCTGTTAGTGGGCGTGCTGCTCCGACGTCGGAGGCTGTGAGACATGCAAGACGTAGTTGTGCTCGTCCAGGCACGCTTAGACAGCACTCGTTTCCCGCAGAAGGTGCTTGCCCCCTTCCTTGGCATGCCGATGCTCGCCTACCAAGTGCAGCGGTTGTCCACGGCGGGATGGCGTGTCATTGTGTTAGCCCCGCAAGACAATGATGCGATCATGTCTCTCCGCCACTATCGGGTTTCTGTGGGCCAGATTCCTGGGGCTGAAGCCGACGTGCTTGGACGCCTGGCATGGTATGCCCGCGGGGCAATCTCTCCCTCTGCGCTGATCGTGCGAGCGTGCGGGGACTGCCCGCTGCTCTGCCCTATACTGCTGGATGATCTTGTAGCGTATTGGGACGCGACGCCTGGTCTCGCCTATCTTGGCATGGGATCGGGGTGGCCTGATGGGCTTGCTGATTATGACCTGTTGACCCGTGAGGCACTTCTGCAGATGGACGCTGAAGCGACCTTGCCGAGTGATCGTGAGCATGTCGTGCCATGGGTGTGGGCGCAGAAAGACCGCTTGTCCCAGCAGACGTATCCTGCTCCAGAGTGGGTCCGTGCAAGACGGTGGCCCAAGCTCAGCGTCGACACGCCAGAGGACTTGGCTTACGTCGAGCGGGTGGCCCAGCATGTCACGCAGGTGTATGGCTCGACATACACTTGGCAGAATATTCTCGCAGGACTTTGTGATGAGCCCGCCCTCCAGCGCCCGCCGGAGCCAATGAATCCCGCGTATGTAGCGCAGGTGGCACAGGAGCAAGGGCGAGAGGGCATGACGTGGGAAGCGGTACGCTACCATGTGGGCAGGTTGGACAGAAACTGCACGTGATGCGGCGTATCGGGAAGGTGTGGCGACGGGAGGACGACTTGGTGTCTAACAAATCTCAATCGCTGTGGCGGCGTGCGGAGAAGGTTCTTGCGGGTGGCCCTGCCACGCTATCCAAGCATCCTGCAAGATTCCCCCAGGGTCTTGCGCCCGTGTTCCTCGACCGCGGCAACGGGGCCTATGTCTGGGATGTCGATGGACAGCGCTGGATTGACACCATCGCGGCACTTGGCCCGATTCTCTTAGGCCATGATAACGGAGCGGTGAGCGATGCCGCGCAGGGGCAAGCTTATCGCCTGACCAGCGCTAGCTTGTCAACACGTCTAGAGGTCGAGGTGGCCGAGCGGCTGGTGGAGATTATTCCGGGTGCCGAACAGGTTCGCTTCGCTAGTAATGGCAAAGACATCACGGAGGCGGCGGTCAAAGTGGCCCGGTATGTGACGGGAAAGCAGCACGCGATTTACATAGGCTATCATGGCGGTTTCAGTGATTATCTTGCAACGACGGACAAAGACGGTGGGATACTCGGATACTTACGGCTCTACAACCACCAACTCCCGTGGCGTGACCTCAAAGCGCTTGATACCACCATGGACAGCACTGAGAATAATCTCGCCTGCATTATGCTCTAAGTTCCCCCAGAGCCGTGGGGACTTCCAAAAGAAGAGACGGCAGCAATTCTTGAGGCATATAAAGCCCGGGCATACGACTATCACGCGCTGTTTCTTCTCGACGAAGTCGTGACCGGCTTTCGATACGGGCTCGCTGGCGCGCAGGGTTATTACGGCGTGCAAGCTGCCCTAGCGTGTTTCAGCAAAGGCATGGCGAACGGCCACAAGCTGGCGGCACTGACCGGGCCACGCGATCTGATGCAGGTCTTTGAGGGGGGCAAGGTCTTTCTGTCGACGACGTTCGGCGGCGAAGCGACATCGCTCGCGGCATGCCAGGCTACACTGAGAGTGCTGGAACAGACCGACGCCCTGAGTAAGTTGCATTGGCATGGCTCTGGAGTTGGAAATAATCTGGCCGGGTTATTGACGAAGTATGCGATCCCTGCCCGGCTGCGCGGTAACTACGCCCGGATGGTGCTCGACTGGCAAGCCGTACCCGGAATTGTTACAGCGGATGAGTTGCGGGCGCTCTGGCTGCAAGAGTTGCTGCGGCATGGCGTGCTGGCCAGTGTGCCGCTGTTTCCGATGTGCTGTTACACCGCTGAGATTGTCCAAGAATTATGCAGCGCATTTGAGGCGGCATGTACGGTCTTGGCACAAGTTGTCCATGAGCAGCGGCCGATAGGGGATGTGCTGGAGTGCCCGACGATTACTGATGTGTTTCAGCAGAGATACGCGGCGCAGAAGCATGCATGAGCGAGATGCCCCGCTGTAAGACATGCCGGTAGCGGCAGCATCCCCCGTTTTCTGAGAGGAACCATCCACGGCTCAATAACTATAATGCAACAATACTGGGCCGATGCACTATTGAGCGACACTATTGGGAATATAGCTTGCCCCTTATTGAAAACGTCATGATAGAGGCTGATACAGTCATACATCAAGACGATGAGGCATGGGGTATGCTGACGGGGCCGGAGTTTGGCTGTGTGCATTGGGAGGGTCAGCTATGACTATTATGCCAGAGGATTATGACAGTACCTGGTTTGTCGAACCGCATGGCCTGGATACGCCAGAACGAGCATGGCGGATTATTGCAGACTCGACGTGGCGACGCTGGCAACAGTATCACACCTCTGCGCGTGTAGACTATCTCGCGCTTGTGTTTAATGAAGATCTCGCCCGGCGTCTCGTGTACGACCATAATACCCGGCATGCTCAACAGCTGGCTACGACAGAGGGGTCCCGGTTATGACCATCTTCTTCCGTGTCGACTGCGGCGCCCTCTACGGCCTAGGCCATGCTCTGCGCTGCCGCACGCTTGCCCAAGCCATCCATGCCCAGGCACCGGATATGCCGCTAGCCTTCGTCACGACGACCCCAGAACTCCAGAAGGTCCTGCGTGACAAGGGAGACGCATGGCGGGTTGAAGTCAGCGGAGCTTTCGGAGAAGACCATTGGTTGCACTGGATCAAAAAACATGCACAGACTCGTGATGTCTTGATCGTTGACGCTCCGGATCGTTTGAACGACGCAGCCTGGATCACGAGGATACGCGAGACGCTGCTGGTCGTCCGCATTGACGCGCCGTGGGCGACACCTGAAACGTGCGATCTGCTCATCTTGCCCGGCATGCACCACAGTGCGGAGACCATCGAGCGCTTGGATACGGCGTTTGGCGAGCGGCTCATGGTCGGAGCGGAGTATGTGGTGCTGCAAGAGGGCGTCCCCCTGGTGCGTCGCCCATTCGCCGAACATAATCAGCGGCTGGTCTTTGCCGCGGGGGGCAGTGATCCTGAGCAAATATTACTCCTGCTGTATGAGATGACGCACGGGTTCAGCTATGACGCTATACGGACGCCGTTGCGCGTCTTTTGTGTCGGGGCACACGCCGAACCATGGATGTTGCGTTCGCCAGATGTCCATGAGCGCATTACCGGCTTTAGCCTGAACGAAGTGGCCTATGCGGCCGTGTATGTGACGCTGTGGGGGACGACCGTATACGAAGCCCTTGCGATGGGCACCCCGACGCTCACGATTGCCCGCACGGAGGCGGAAGCAGAGGATGCTGCCTGGGTAGAAGCCGCCACGGACGGTGCTGTGCAGTCTCTGGGCACGCTGGTGGGGCTCATGCGAGAGACGCTCTGTGATCGGCTGGTGGCCCTGTGGGAGGACGCCAAGGAACGCAAGCGCATGCACTACGCGAGTGAGGGGTTGCTCGATGGCAAGGGCGCGGAGCGGGTCGCCCGGGCGGTGGTGGCGCTGACGGGATAGTTATAAGACAAAGGGGACGCTAATGCTCCATGGTACATGGTTCTTTTTTCTTGATGAATTGCAGAAGAGACCAGCACATCATTTTTCATGGTGGGAACGGAGGTTACTTCGGCGTTTGACCCGCAAAATGACCGAGGGCACGTTATGCAGTTTATCTGGCTGGGCCATGCGAAAGCTCGGGCAACTCGCCCATCGTGAAGACATTCACTCGCTAGATATGTATGCAAATCTTGCCAGTGCTGAGCACTACAAAACTGTTAGTTTTGCCAACTCACGACTAATGCAAGCATGGCACCGATAGACCATGCTATACATATGGACAGAGGAGCACCGATGCCATCATGAACCGCACCAGTATGTCCCCCGCCTCCGCTGTCCATCTCGTGGCCCAATGGATTGAGGCCCAGGGCCGTCCGCCCACGCGCCGGGACTGTCGCCAGGCGAATGGTTTGCCGCATCATACGACGCTCCAATACGTCTGCGGCGGGGTCACGGCGGCAGTGGCGCTCGCCTATGCCTACCTAGCGTGTGGGAGTGCAGCACTGAGCGTCTTCGAGGCGTCGGTCGTCAGTGCGTGCTTGTGCGGTGTCCGAACAACGGCGTGTCTCCGCTGTAGTCGGCAGATTGTCTGGGAGGGTCCCCAGGTGCGGTTATGTAAGTATTGTCGGAAGCACCCAGCGGATGGCAGCGCTGCAGATGGACAGATCCGATGGGCCGGGATGCGGGAGCGCTGGCCGTGGGATGAACTGGAAGATCTGGTGGATTGGAGCGAGCTATGAGAGAAGCGCTGGTGGCGTGCGTGTGGTCGCTGGTGGGGTGCCCATCAAGGGCAGAGACCGAGACGGCTTCGCACAGATATATCGAAGAGATCACTCTGACAGACGGGACGCCATGCGCTGTGGTGTTCCGAGAAACGAATGTAGGTGTCGTCGTTGGGGACGGGGGCATCACATGTAACTGGAGATGCCCGCGATGACCGAGGATTTCCAACTCGCTTGGCATGATGGGATGGATTGGCCCGAGTGGGGGAGCAAACCACGCAAGCCTCTTGTGCAACTCGACATGGCGCACAAGGGCGAACTCCTTGATAGCGTTATCGGGCCGGATGTCGTCACCGGCAAGCCGATGGTCTACCACATAGTTCGTTGCGAACTATGTATAGCCTGTCACGTTTGGCCTTTGCCTGAGCCACAAGCCCTTGCGCGTTATTATGCCGAGCAGTTCTTCCAGACCGACAAGCCTGACTATGTAGAGCGGTATGAGCGCGACCGGCCCTGGTGGGAAAGATGCGTCTATACCCCGATTCTCCAGCAATGCAAAGATCATCTGCGCCTAGACTGCCCAGGAGAGGATGCAGTACGGTTCTTAGATATAGGCACCGGTCCCGGAATCTGTCTTGATGTTGCTAAACAACACTTTGGCTGGCAGACTTGGGGCATTGAGCCCCATAAGGGTTTATGCAAGGTGCTCTGGCAACGTGGGCACAGCATGCACGAGGGCACGATAGAGACGTTTCCGACCGGACCGCTCCTCTTCCCCTTTGATGACCATGTGCGGGTGCATGTACTCATGGCTTATGAGGTGATCGAGCACCAGTCGTGTCCCGAGGGCTTCCTACTACGCTGCTATGACCTGCTGGAAGAGGGCGGGTTGCTGGTATGCGTCGTCCCCAACGACTACAACCCGATCCAGCTTGCTGCCCAGGCCAAGCTAGGCTTACTCTCATACTGGCTGGCACCGCCGCAGCACCTATTCTACTGGACACCCAAGACTCTTCAGTTGTGTCTGCGACGAGCAGGTTTTCAGATTCTCGACATGCGCGGCACGTTTCCTATAGACAAATTCTTGCTGGAAGACGGCCGGAATTATATCGGTGATGATGCCATGGGCCACCGCTGCCATGCCTATCGCATGCAAGATGAACTCTACGCGGTAGAACACGGGCAGTGGGCGCAGCGTGAGCAGGAGTATCGGGACAATCTCAGCCAACGGATCGGGCGGGAGATTGTCTGTATTGCTAGGAAACTTCCATAAAGGACATGCTGTATGCACATGAGTGATGCAGGGTTGCAGATCCTGCGTGAGTTAGAAGGCTGTGAGTCGAATGTCTATGAGGATGTCGCAGGCCTTCCGACGATCGGCGTCGGCCATCTCCTCACACGATCCGAACTGACGAGCGGGAAACTCTGGCTGGACGCTACCGCCACATGGCTAGATTATCGCGAGGGACTCTCCCTCGACGACATTGACTGTCTCTTGCGGGACGATCTTGGGCCAGCCGAAGTCGCTGTCTCGACCGCTGTGATCGTGCCGCTTACACAGTCGCAATTTGATAGCCTCGTCAGCTTTGTCTTTAATGTCGGCTCGTCTGCTTTCCGTCAAAGTACGCTGCTCAAACGGCTCAATATGGGCGACTACGCCGACGTGCCGACCCAACTCCGGCGATGGATCTATGCTGGTGGTCGCCGAGTCCCTGGGCTCGTCAATCGCCGCGAACAAGAAATCGGTCTATGGGAAAAGGAGATCTAATGCCCTCAACCATCTTGCTTTCCCCAGACAATTCCCCCCTCCGCACCCTCACCCTGTCGCGCCTGCAACTCGACCAGGATGAGCCCGTGTGCACCGTCGAGACGCAGGGCGAGGAACTCCTGCTCTCTGTTGGCATAGGCAAGGTCATAGTCGCCATAGAGCAGGTGGCTGCATGGCCGCTCGGCGGTCGGCGCAAAGTCACCGACCCTGGCGTCGCGGTCTTGCGAGTGCCTGCAGGGCATCCGCAGCGCCTTGACGTGCATCTGTGCGATTTCTCGGCAGATATCCTCATCGCCAGCGTTCCTGGGCCAGCGAGTGAGGCGGGATTCGTGTGTCATATGGATGATGTGTGGAGTCACCAGGTCGGGGAAGGGACGCATCAGCGGGAAGTCCGGGAGGTGTCGACCCCTCCTGGTTATTCGATTTCCTGCGGAGAGACACTCCAACAACCTGGCATGATCTCCTCGTGGCCCCCCCATGCTAATGCAGAGGACCTCGTCAAGTTTCAAGCGGGTGTGACGACGTGGGAAGAGGTGATGTTTTTTGCGTGTGCATCTCCAGGCTTTGCTGTGCTCGACGGCTATTATAGTGGGGGACAGCATGGAAACAGAATCGTGCGTCTCGACAATGGCAGCGCGCATGTAATGGTATTAGGTAGTCACAGTATTTATGCCGCCCCTGATAGTTCGATGTGGTATTTCTGGGCTTACTTAGGTAATGCACTCAAGAAGGAATATCGGCGCTGGGTAACTGATGTTTCTACCTATAGAAAATAGGGCACCTTTCAAAACAGGGCAAAAGTAGTTGACAGTTTTTGTGGCGACGGCTCGTGTCTTGCCGGAGGTTTCCTGA
>ERZ1292644.486-Hain-H14-01um-R2-486-length-26750-cov-5_pt1 | contig 26750 bp, 34 predicted proteins | sample MGYA00564402_ERZ1292644 | MGnify/ENA primary metagenome ERZ1292644 (study PRJEB36523, sample SAMEA6512644) | groundwater metagenome | collected 2019-01-09 | study: AquaDiva: Metagenomics assemblies of 32 groundwater samples
CGAGTCGTCGTTCAGCCCAGCCGTATGGAGGGTCTTGGGTTAACGATTCCGGAGGCGATGTGGCAAGGTCGCCCGGTGATCACGACAGACGCACCGCCGATGAATGAGTTCATCACCGGCCGGACTCATCTTGTACCGATTGCCAGCACCAACCAACGCGCCGATGGCTTATCATTCCCGGAGTGTTCAGTAAGCGTTGACCTGCTGTCCGAGTGCATGCGGGCATCTCTTCTGGACCATCAGGGGTATGGATTGAATAACTTCGCATCTGCGCGACGACTCTTCGATTGGACGTCGTTCCGCGCACGCATCGCCAAGGGCCTTGAAGCCCTGAAGGCCCAGGAGTCCCATGGCTAAGTTAAAATTCTCTGCACGATTATACGAGAACGTCGAGATTATTCAGGCCGAGTTTCGGGCCCACCAATCAACCATCCTGCAGTTATCAGCGCGATATAAGGTTGGTCAGGAAACTATGCATAAGTTCCTGATTCATACCCTAGGAGTAGAGTATCCCGGGATCGTGATCGAACTGCGGGAGATGCTCAAGTTAAACAATCGCCAGTCGATCGTCAAATATGGCATGAATAGTCGCGGCAGATTCGAAAAGAAATGCCAGGTGATACGCACCAAGAAAGATTTCTCGGAAGAAGAGCTCAAAGAGATCAAGATGAGAATTGAGCGGCGGGCGGAGAATCCGGTAGTGCCCTACCACCCTTACGTGGTCGATCCAATAAGAGGTGAGCAATGGTAATCAACTTGGTTGGAAAGTTCGGCAACAGCTGGGGTGCTGAGTGGCTCTGCAAGCGCGGATTCGAGCAGCTTGGGCACGAAGTTAACGGTCTGGAGCTCATGCACGGTTACTCTATTCTACGTAACATTAAGGTTGGAGCGCTGACCGTCGTCATGCAGGGCTACGGAATGAAACCAAAGCTAATCGAGTCGATGCGTCGACTAACTAAGCAGCCAGTCGTGCTGTGGCATGCCGAGGTGCTATCGCCGGAGTGGCCGTCCAGTGATCCGGTTGTACAGAATAAGGCATATCACTTTCAGCAAAATGCCTACGCCTTTGACGCCATAGGGCATAATTGCAAGCAGGCCCTGGAGACCGTTGAGAAGCTCAGCAGGGGCGGAGACATGCCGCGGGTGTTCTGGGCCCCAAGTAACGGGGTTGATGCACAGGTCCATCGACGTATCGAGGGGATCGCGAAAAAGTATTCCATTGGCATGTACGGATATCTGTCACCGAGGCGTATCGAGGCGCTACAATTTCTGCGCGCACACAATATTCACGTGGAGTACCGTAAGCCGGAAGACGGATGTTTCGGCGAGGATCTAACTCTATTTATTAATCAGTGTGAGCGCATACTGAATCTGCACTATAGCGACACGCCCAATACCGAGTGCCGCATCTATGAGGCCCTGGGCTGTGGCGTTCCAGTGATCTCTGAACAGATTTCTATGCCAGAGCTATTTCCATCCGAGCACTGCCACATCAACTATATTCGCGATGTTCATGATCTCTATGTCAACGCCGTGCCGACGTCATACACTTGCAATCTGCATGGTACTGAAGCGATGGCATGGATACACGCTAATGCCTCGTATGCGCAGCGCTGCGAGTGCTTTATCGACGGCATCAGGGCAGCTCTGCCCCAATCGTACACCTGGTAGGATACCAACATGCTGCTCGAAGTGATTGTCAAACCAGACGCGGAGACCGAGAAGAAGCTATTTGGTCGCCCCCAGGCCTTAATGCAGTTCCGGGCCGGGGTCCGGCAGGCGACTTCATCACTGGAGCGCGAAATCGAGGCCAACGCCCCGAGGGCGACTGGGGCGTTCCTGGCTTCAATAAACTCCAGCGTACATGAGTTCGGAGATCCATACCGTATGGTAGGCCGTGTGTACAGTACGCATCCAGCTGCCGATGCCATAGAATTTGGCGCCAATCCGCACACTGTTCCGATCCGGGAAATTCTCCGGTGGATGCAGGCCGTCAGTATGGACATCAAGAATAAGAAAACTCCCGAAGAGGTCGCCTTCCTGATTCAACGCCGCATAGAGGAACGAGGACTGAAACCCCACAACACCTTCTCCGACGCCTACGAAGCGGCCGAAGACTATTTCCATTCGGCCATAGATCCCATCCTGGACGCCATTGGCGGCGAAGCCGAGTACGCCGTCGAATTGCGTTCCAGTGGATCTTACGTCGCCAGCTACCCGCCATTTATTTCTGATTAGAAAACCCTATGAAGTATTGCAAAAAGTGTAAATCAACAAAACTATTTACTGAATTTTACGAATCGAAGAGAAGTAAGGATGGGCGCCTTTCTACCTGCATAAAATGCAGGAGAGCATATAAGGCAACATACAACAATACTGAAAGTGGGAGAAAAAGCAAGAAACTCAGCGCAAAGAAATATTGGGCCAAGGCATCCGTAAAAGAAAAAAGAAGAAAACCCAAACCAATCGGGGAAGTAATTGGATCAGTTGAAAAATCTAAGGCCAGGAAGGAGAAGCGAGCACAATATCAATCATCTGTTAAGGGAAAAACGACTGCATTTTTATATTGGACCTCAACAAGAGGCAGGGAGGTTAATTCCAAAAAGTCAAGGAAGTTTCTTGCCTCAGAAAAAGGAAAGGTAGTAATAGCAAACCATAACGCCAAGAGACGAGCCGCCAGGAATGGTGCTGCCGTTCGTGATTTTACTGCGGAGCAGTGGAGATACCTCCAGGAACACTTCAGTCACTGCTGCGCTTATTGTGGCAAGAAATCCAGTGGCGGGTTAACACAAGATCATATCACCCCTCTCAGTAAGGGTGGAGATCATACTCTGAGCAATATTGTCCCGTCCTGCCGATCCTGCAATTCAGCCAAAAACACTAACCCCCCGATAGTGCCAGTTCAGCCGCTTCTACTTATAGCGTAATTATTGCTAGCGAACCGACAATCAGTGTTGATAGCCTCTTAGTAGTGAGTTAACTCGATCAATACTGGAGGCTTATCGATGGATGTAGCAATTTTTGTAGGTGCAAGGCCTGGCTTCATTAAGTCGTGGTCGATCTTCTGGGCGTTTATGAATCAGGGGATCGTGCCGACGGTTGTTGCCACCGGCCAGCATCACGATATACTTAAGCAGCAACAGTTGGTATTGGCTATGCCTATCTCGCACTGGCTTGTCGAGCATCAACCAAGCCTACCACTGGCCCAGCTGTACGGGCTAATCTACGAGCGGGCCTGGAATTATCTTGGCGACCTGAAACCGGACGCCGTCTTTGTTAACGGAGACACTACCAGCGCGCTGGCTGTATCAATGGCAGCCTTTAATATGCAGATTCCTGTCGCCCATATTGAAGCCGGCCTTCGTAGTGGCAACCTACAGAGTCCATATCCGGAAGAGTTTAATCGTATTGCCATTGACTCGATGAGCACATATCTCTTTGCACCAACGTGGCGCGCCGCCGACATCTGCCGGGCGATCAATCCGAGGGGGAGGATATGTGTCACCGGTAATACGGTGATCGACGCGCTTAATGCGGCCCTGCAAATTATGACACCCGAACCATACGGCATGGATCCGTTCCTTGTTCTCGATATGCACCGCCGGGAAACCGACACACACGGCATGGACCGCATTGCCGAGGTCGTACTGAGGCAGGCCAACGAGCATGGACTGAAAGTCTACTGGCCGGCGCATCCGAATCCGAAAGTCCAGGCTGTCGCCATGAGTTTCGCGAAGCAGGGAATGAAAGTTATTCAGCCACTGAACTACTTTAGCTTTATCAATCTTATGCAGAATGCCGAGCTGATCCTGTCGGACAGCGGCGGAGTCATCGAAGAAGCGATAACCATTGGCACACCAACCCTGCAGCTCAGGGATCATACAGACAGACAAGAAGCAGTTGAAGGCAACTTCTCGTGGCTTTCGACCACGAATCCGCAGGAAGTTGAGCGTCAGCTCAGGATCGCCATTCCCTATGCACCTAGTTGGAAGGAATGGATGAAGGGACGCGTGAATCCTTATGGTAATGGAGATGCCGGCCACAAGTCGGTGGATTTTTTCTTGAGGGAGTTCAACGATGTCGGCTGAAAACGTTTGCCTCACTGTCATGACCAGGAACGAAGAGGAAAATGTCCTGAATATGCTTGCCAGCTGTGATGGACTGTATAGTGCAGTCGTCTGGGGCTTCGACGATAATACCACCGATCGGACCCGGGAGATTGTCACCGACTACTTTAGTCGAAAAGATATTTCCCAAGTATTTTATGAGTTTACCTGGACGAACGATTTCTCGGCCGCAAGGAACAACTACCTCAATCTGGCGCTCGAACGGTTTCCAGAAAAGCCGTGGCTACTCATCCTGGACGGCGACGACCTGCTCTCTCCCGGCAATCCGGAAAAGGATATTCCCGATGGCCGCGAGATGATTAAAAGTGTCACCAGCTTGCCACTGGAGCAGTTCCCATATCTGGGCGTCAACTTCTATGTGCATCTCGATCCGGACCATCATGGCATCCCCAGCTTGTTCTACCCACGTATTCATTTGGTGCGTAATTTACCATCAGTGCGATTCGAGTTCGCCAGTCACAACGCCATTACCATTCCAGGCGAACAGCAGATACTGCTGCGCGAGTGCGTGATTCTACATCACCAGAAGCCAAAGAAGCGTGCAGAGCGCGAAGTTCAGCGCATCGAGATGAATATTCCGAACTTGCAGGATCAGGGCAACGGCCATGAGGCCGAGACCAATACAGAAAAGGCGCGCGGCCTATTCTATCTGGCCAATACCTTATTGGACGCTGGCGACATCTCTGGTGCGATCACAAATTACCTACTCTATCTCGACCTCTCGACCTGGAACGATGAGCGCTATCAGGCGAGAATCCATCTCGCAACTGCCTATATGATGCAGGGCGACTTTCCCAATGCTGAAGTCCAGGCCAAGCAGGCGATTGCGCTGGAGCCAGACCAATGGTCTAGGGCCGAAGGCTATATGGTACTGTCCGATTGCTGCTTGTCCAAAGGCGATAGCGTCGAGGCCGTGCACTGGATCCGGGTCGCCACGCAATGTAAGCCACGCACCAATGGGCTGTTCCTGCAGGGCCATCTCTACACCTGGTTTCCGCACTGGCGCCTGGCGATGATTTTCGATCGCCTTGGATGCCCGCTCGATGCCCTAAAACACGCAGAGCTAGCCAGTAGCTGGCGTCCAGACGACTACATCATGGAGTCGATTGCCATTCTGCAGCAGCGTATCATGGAGCTGCAGGCACGAGGTATAGCCATACCGGAGTACGACAAGTCGGACGAGACCGTGCCAATGTATGCGGTGTCGGAGCAAGAGGCCCTAGATAGACTCGGGCGTTGTCAATCCAATTAGTGAAGTTCCATAGGCGTTGGTCTGGAGGTCTCCAGTGCAAGATCCCGGGGCAGAGATTACATTAACATGGAATTCACAGCAACTTTACAATGATGACCAGGCAATATGGGGCCAAGAGGGAAATGCATTTGGTGGAACTGGGGGCCATATCCAGAAATGGTTCCAAATGTGTCTTATTGAGTTGTGGAATGGCTCGGGATCCGTATGGAATCTTACTGACGTTGTATTTTTCATTACTAGGGATACGCCTAAATTTACCGGGGCATTGGTTAACTCATTCCGTCAAGAATTACGTCTTGGATCTGGGCAACTTTTTGATCCAAATCTTGATCCATATCAACATGAACCATGGGTGCCGTACAGCGATGGTATCGCATTGAACAGCGCAAAAATCACACTTCAATATCGTTCACCTTACGCAAGGCCGGTTGAGTATGGCTCCTCTCCACATACTCCGCCATTCCAGAAATTATATGGGTGGGTGTCAGGAAAGATTGCTTCCGGAGTGTGGACTGGTGATCCAATAAAAAAAACGTGGGCACTCCAGAATTGGATCAAGAAAAATGGGACATATTCCAGTCGAATGATCCATTCCAATGTCATACCTATATGGTCACTGAGTCAGAATATAACAATAGCGGCTGGAAATGTGTATGGATATCCAGTTCCGGAACATAATGGTTATTACTCGGCCGGGATAATGAATGTATCAGCAGAAGTTATCACTCCCGGAGCTTACACCGAACAGGGTCGTAGATAAATTATTCGTAGATATTGCTGACGTTGACGCCTGAGTGTTCACGTCACATTTGCCATTCGAGGAGATTGGGATGCCAACAATCACTGGCATCAGTGCAGCAATAAAGGCAGTCATACAAACAGCAACCGGCATCGGAAAGGTCTACGACTATCTACGATTTGCTACGCAGGATAAAGTTGTGGAGGGTTTGGTAGTAACTGGTGGAACGGTCAACTTTTGGCAATTTGAGCGCTCCTCTACTCGTGAACAATGGATCAATAAATACCAATTCAAGCCAGTTCATACATTCCAAATAGCTGGATATATGGCCGTAAGTGAGGCCACGAATAGTGGTCGCAAATTCCAGACCCTGGTAGATCGAGTTGCGGCTCGATTCAGGGTACCAGCTAACCAGGATTTGAGTGACAATGTCGAGAGCCTGGATAACGGACTACAAATTAATTCAGTCGGACATACATTTGTGCATGGAATTTTCTGCCATAGCGTGCAGGCGAGACTGCAAGTTAATGCACACCCGGCCGCGCTGTCGCCCACTGGGCCAGCCTCGGTCTCTAGTGGGCCACGCATCTTCTATGCCAACTCGATCGGCGCTTCCGCCATGTTTACTATCAGCTCGACCAATCCCAGCTTCCCGCGCAGCTACCTCATCGACGAGGCCCCAAAGACACCGTGGCGCTCGTCCTCTTTGGGCACACCAAGCGTAACCATCGACATCGACCTTGGGGCTGCAACCGCGATTCGGGCCCTTGCTATAAAGAATCACAACTTCTCGGCTGGAACATATCGCCTCTATTATGGTGCGACTAGCCCAGCGACGCACGTGGTCACGCTTAGCACAAAGACGGCATCGCAATGGGTGAGCTTTTTTGCCACGGCCAACAAGCGCTACTGGCGCTTCTCCATGCGCGAGTCGGGTATCGCATCGGGCTTTTACCAGGTCGGCGAACTCTGGCTTGGAAATGTCGTGGACCTGACCAAATGGCATGCCGAGGGCTCCCAGGAGAGCGACGACTCAGGAGTAAAAGAGCACGAGACGGATGGCGGCGTTAGATGGAGGCTATCAGGATTTCAGCGACAGTCGCGCAGCTATAACTATAGAGACATTGACGAAGATGGGGACTGGGCAACGTGGCAGCGTATCTTCGATAGCCGGGGCCGAGAGCACCCGTTTTACTTCGTGGTAAATCCCTCCGTGCCATCCAGTGCATTTTTCTGCAGTTTCAGGGGTAAGCTGAGTAGAACCAATACCGAGAATGATAAGGTGAATTTGCAAGTCACGCTGGATGAGGAGCTATAGGAATGGCTCAGTGGGGATATCAACCAGAGTCCGATCCAGCAAGACGTGAGGTAATGCCATCAGCGATCACTGAGGCGTGGGTCGAGCAACATATAGTGCCTCGACTCCTGGAGCTTTCCCGTCGCGGAGTGGTCGCAGCATATGACTCCGGGGTGTCGCCTCAGTCCCGCGCAAGGGAATTAGACCAGGCACCGGCTATTTCATCCAGAGCACCCAGTTTCAACAAGTCCTTAAGGATGGCTACTGCCAATAGTGTAGCCAGCTTCGACGTTGACCGCGGACAATCAAGGGCTGGAGTGCTGGAGTTTTCCATTCGCGCCAGCGCCTCGTCTCATCTGCAGTGCACTATTGGGTCGATCTACTTCGTGTGTGGAGTGACCACGAGCGGAGCGCGCTTCTCTTCTCCAGGAACGGCCCTAATGGCTCCTGACGTCGAGGTCTACAGCACCTCGACTGGCACTCTTGCGTCTATGTGGCGACTATTTTTCACCGGCGTGGCCACCAAACCAGTAATGCATGCCGTACTCAAGGTCAAGCCGACGTCTTCTTTGTCGACAATAACTGGGCACATGGCATTTTCTTATCGTTTATATTAGAGGCCTGGTATGCCATTATTTAGTAATATCCAAAGCTTCCAAGAAGCCCGCAAGTTGCGCAATCCACCGCCACTGGTAACTCATGTCGAGTTTGATAGCGGCGGCGGCCGCGCCACGCTTTCCTCATGCGAGAGTAATTGGAGAGTAGTGGCTACTCTGGGTGCGGCGGCGGTTACGGCAGTGGGCTACCCGATCGCCGAAGGTACGAAGTCAGTCAGAGTAACCTGGAATCGCAACAACGCCCTGAGCATGATCGCTACGACTCTCAGTACTGGTGTAAACCTTGGCCAGCTCGATACCGTACGCTTTTACATTCGGAGCTCGGCCACAGGATACCCGATCCGTATTGGTCTTGGTGAGGCTTCGGCCGGAGAGTTCCTTCCGGATGTCGATGCCGTGGCCACCGCGAACGTGTATTTACAGCGAGAGGTAACGCTTAGCTCTCTATCGCAGACCCAGAGGGACGCGGTCAAGAAGCTGCGCTTTGAGCTCTACGGCAACGGCGTTTCTACAGCGAACGTCCAGACATTTTTCGACGGCGTCCATGCCGTTAAGCGGGCGCGCTACGCAAATATCTTTCAGATCAAGCCCGGCGTTGTCATTCCGGATCTCTCTATCACGCTCACCCGGTCCGCCGTCTTCGGCCATCTAATGGATAATACCTATCCCATGGACGATACTGGCCTCATGGGAGATGGCAGCGGCTCAACATTCGAAGTCATTCCCGATGTCGATTTATCAACCTATAAAAGTCTTACCGCCGACATCACGGTTGATCATGCCCCGGCGACGATTACCTTTGGTTTCGGAGAATCGAGCCCGTTCCAGCAGACTACCAACTTCAGAATTGCCACCGCCGGTGTCGCGCAGCGCAAGCGCATGAGTCTGACCAGTATTCTGGCCGCCAACCGCAATGAGGTACAGTACTTCGGAGTAATCCCGGCCGCCACTCCGACCGCGATCCCGGATATCACCGTCTCTGCCGATCACCTGACGGCACACTACTATGACACCGAGACGCCAGTACTGCCCTACCGAATCTTCCACGAGAAGCTGTTGCGTATCGACCCAATTAGCCATGGTATGGGGCCGGTTCATGAGGCCTCAAGAATCGGTGGCACCTCGCTGGTGCTCGATAATAAAAATGCCGAGTTCTACCGCATTCTCGATGCGGGCGGCTTGCTTAACCGACGCGCTGACATCTCCCTGGGATTCCAGGACTTTCCTGATACTGAGCTCCAGACCATCTTCAAGGGGCTGGTGCGCAGCGACTCCATCAACGATGAGCGTTACGTGGCCCAGCTGGAAGATGTGATCAAGAGGCTGATACGCGATCTGCCGCCCAATGTCATACAGAACAAGCAGTATGCCGACCCCAGCACCGCCCTGTCGCCGCAGACCGTACTTAAGTTTGACATTACGAAAGAGGTTCCGCCGCAGGCGTCGCAGGGAAAGCCTATCCCACTTCCATTTGGGCGCTGCTTCATACCCATCTACCCGGTATACACCGAGTTTCAGCTCGTTGTTCCACTGCCCCGCGCCTCGCATTTATCATGGCGCACGCCGTGGCTGAATGCCTACATTGTCGGTGACACGAGTTTCGGTACAGTGAAAAAAGTCCACCGCTTGGTGCGTGGCACTTATGCCGGACAGTATCACGCCTTCGGAAGCGAGATCACTAGCCTAGCGCCACTGTTCGATGTCTATGGACCTGCTATACCGTACTATAATGCCTGGTACTTCGATCAAACCAATGGCATCATATATACTGCCGGAAACCTCTATACGGTCGATCGCGACCCGGAGACGACCGGTGATCCGCAGACTGACCCAGTCCTTGAGCCCCAGGTCACCTGGTTTGCTGAGGTCGACGGCTACCAAGACGATGCCAACGGCACGTGGACCGGCACTGCAAACGCCCTTATCGAGAATCCTTCCGACGTAGTGCGCTTTTTACTGTTCAACGTCTTGGGCCTAGAGGCTGGCGATGTCGATCTGTCTAGTCTCGACACCGCACGTACAGTTCTTAACACCCTCAAGATCGCCCGTGGCATCAGTGATCGCGAGTCTGCTTTCGATCTACTTGGTGGTCGTGCCGGATCCGGCGGATTAGGAAGTAACATCTTCAGCTATTTCTTCTCGTCCAACATCAGCGGAAAGCTAAAGCTCCTGCAGGCCAACACGAGCTATGCTACGTCTAACACCTATCGTGCCACCGGCATGCACTCCAGTATTATCAGGGGCTCATACGAGCTGCACTCGCAGCCTGATCGCATCCTCACCCGTATCGAGGTCGACAGCGGCTATAACGTCGCCTCGGCTGGCGACCACAGCGTCTCCTCCGTAATCGATGCCGGAGCCGAATCGTATCTCCACACCAATACCAAGGAACCCATGCGCGTGCGCGCCAAGTGGCTGCCGCGAGACTTCCAGGCCCTCAGCGTCGGCTACATCGGCACCTACACTAATTACCCCAAGGCCTACATTGTAAACGACGACAGTTATGGCGGCTGCTTGTTCCGATTCACGAGCAATGTTACGGCCCAGAATTTCGATCTGACGCTTGGTGGACCATCGGCCCAGACTGTAGGGCAATTTATTACCACGCTCGACAATAAGAGCTACTTGACTTGTACTCTGACGGCTACTGGCACAATGAACCGGCCATCGTCAATTGCGACGTCTATGGACGCCAGGGCTCTGCGCTTTCATCCAAAAGGCACCCACGAGTTCCGCTACAGCTTCGACGCCTTTTTCTCGCCCACACAGTCGTTTGCGCGCGTAGCCGTCAATCAGCAAATCAACCTGGACTTTAGCTACGGACGCATGCTGGCATGCCAGTATCTCGATAAATACAATAGCAACGTCAATGCCGTGCGTTGGAGGGTGCCATGGATTGGTTTTGAGCAGGAGCTTGGCCAGTTCGTCGACGTGCGCTCTCTGGGCGATACCCAGTCCCGAACGGTGCGCATCCTGGAAACACGCCGGGATCCCATGGCAGGCACTATTGAGTTTTCCGCGGAGGAAATTTAGTCATGGCGGTCCACTTCTTCGATAATCAACAAAGATGCAACTTTTCAAGACATAACCAACAGGCACGCGAGATTGATACACACGCGCCAGCGTTTGCTAATCGTACTAGTGGCGTTTTTACCGGCTGCGCTGTTACCACGGGACCGGGATTATCAATTAACGTTGCTGCCGGCAAGGTCCTGGTTAATCGCACCCTACGCAGCGTCTCGGCTGGAGCCATCTCTGGCACGAACACCGCCTTCTCTTTTGTTTACATCTCCAGTACCGGCACCGTCGGCAAAGCGACAATGAGCACATTGCCATCGACCTTTGCCGTACTGGCCGTGGCTCAGGCCTCTGGTGGCAGTATTCGCGCCCTACGCGATCTACGCGTCAGGATCGGGGAGTATATTCTCCTGAGTCCTGGTGGCGCAACTGCCGGGCGCCTTTCCGTTCTTACCGGCGGCGTCCTGTCCGTCGACTCGTTATAGGAGTCTGCCATGAAGAAAGCTTCTTATACGTTCATGTTGTTCCTAGTTCTGTTTAGTTCTTTCTGGCTGCCCGCAGCCTGGACTGCCAGTAGTATTGGCCTGACAGTTGCAAATATCATTGCCGGAACTGGTATCACGCTGGATAAAACCAGCACGACCGTCACGGTGAATGCGACTGCGGCGGCCGATGGCTCGGTTACGTACGCCAAGATACAGGATGTGTCTGCCGCATCAAGGCTACTGGGCCGTGGATCGTCGTCGGGCTCCGGCGACGTTGAGGAGATCGCCCTGGGCACTGGTCTGACCATGTCCGGTACGACTATTTCGGCCACAGGCCTTGTCGATCCAGTTAATTGTACTGTTGGGGCTGGAGCCGATTCCTGGGCTTGTGGTACCGGTTCGGTTGCAGCGGGAGCGCGTGGTCAGGCACTCGGGGATGGCGCCAGTGCTTCCGGTCAAGATAGCGTTTCGATAGGCTACAGCGCGCTTGCCGGAACATCCGCTAGCACCATTGCCATCGGAGCGTCGTCCCAGGCTACAGCATCCAATTCGATTGCCATCGGCAAGAGCTCCCTGTCTTCCAATACCGGCAACGTCATCATTGGTACAGACGCATCCGATGGTGGTTGGGGCTCCTCGGTTGGAATCGGCTACTCATCCCTAGTAAAAAACCTGGCGGTAGGGATCGGCTATAACGTCACTGCCGACTGCACACAGTGCGTGGCGATCGGCTATGAGACTGAGACCTCTAGCCAGAATTCGGTGGCCATTGGGTATAGCGCCGATGCTGGTGGTAGCGGAGGCGGTGTCGCGATTGGGGCGGCCGCACAAAGCATCGCAATCTCGGCCAGCATCGCCATCGGCGCTGGTGCCACGGCCAACCATAGCGATTCCATAGTGATCGGCAGGGGCGCTGCTTCGACGGTCGCGAGCCAGGCGATTATCGGCTCGAACTCGAATCCGATCACCACTCTCTATGTTGGCGAAGGCGTCACCGATGTCTCACCGGCAGGCCTACTGTTCTCCTCAACCGGCGGCTCCGGCTCCAACGTGGCTGGCGGTCATATGACCTTACGCGCCGGGCTGGCTACCGGAAATGCCGCCACTGGCGACGTGATCGTAGCCGGGGCCAATGCCGGCGCATCGAGCTCGACCCTACAGACGGCGGTTAACCGATGGCTATTCAAGGGCGGAACCGGCCATATGGTAACTGGTCTCGATAATACATATGACATCGGGGCTAGCGGAGCCACTAGGCCGCGCACGATCTATCTGGGAACCAGCGTGATTACGCCGGCCATTACCATTTCTGGTGGTACGCTTGGAGCCGGCAAAATACTCACCGATGTGTCTGGCGACGGTATAGGAACTTGGCAGGCACCGGCCGCAGGAACAGTAACGGTTGGTACCACGACAGCCACCAGCGGCACAGTGGGATCGATCCTATTTGTGGCCACCGGACCTATTATCCAACAGGACAATAGTAATTTTTTCTGGGACGATGGCAATAACCGTCTTGGCCTTGGCACTACCGCGCCGGACGGCGACATTGGCTTCGGCGGGGTAGATAACCCGCAAACCCCCAGGAAAATTATCGTTGGAGCACAGACGGCCGGCGGCGGCTCGACCGGCAAGGACCTGATCGTCGAAGCGGGCAGCGCCGCCCTATCCGAAACAGACGCTACCGGTGGCAACCTCGTCCTACGACCTGGCACGGGCACCGGCACTCGAAAATCGGCGGTGAAGATCAACGCTAGCTTTGCCACCGTCTCTGGGTCTGTCGACCAGAACAACACCACCCCCGTGGCGGCCTTCGGTGGCAGCGAGGTGCTGAGCGACGGAGTCACTGAGGAGATTATGACAATTGCCGCGGTGGGCCACGATGTCGGCGGCGGGCACATCGACTATTGCGTCCACGTCAAGGACGCCTCTGACGCGAAGCAGATCGAGTGTGGACGGGTTACCTATCTGGCCTACGCCGACGGCACGCCGGTGTGGTCGGCGACTCAAATAAATAAAGAGGACAGCGAGCAACTCCTCTCCACCGGCTCGCTGACAGTGACCTGGTCGATGAGCGGCACTGGAACCATCAATTTGGATGTGAACGTCAATGCAAACAGCTCGCTCACGCCATCAACGGGATATCCATACGTCACATACACGATATACTCACCTACTGGGATGTTGTCAGTTGAGTAACTAAAGGTGCGACCGAACGTATTGTCATAGCGTGCACCAAACAAACCACTGGCCCAATCTCGCGAGAATCGTATCATGTTAGATAGCTTGTTACAATTCCCCATTCTCTTCCTAGGAAGCCTGAAAATGTCAGACGCCGTCATTGCACTAGTTACAGCGATGATGACGACGATTGGGCTGGCAATGGTCAACAAACTCATGTCGCGCCCTTCGGAGCACTGGAAACAGGCCTCCGAAATGCGCGAAGAACTGCGCTCAGATCTTGAGCGCTCTAACAAGGAGCTCGAAAGGCTGCGCGAGAAGGGGCAGGTACGCGACATTGAACACCTCGAACTTAAATTCAACATGGTTGATGTGAATATTCAGCTCAAGAATGTTATAGACGATCTTAAGCACTGCCTGGAAAGCCATAAGCTCGTGGACGAGGAATTTGCCAGAGTACGCGCCGAATTCAAAACCTGCATTAAGGCTGGAGGCTCCGCATAAATGGCTCGACGTCAACAACTACTGGGCAATCTAGAGGAACCGCGCGGCCGGAAACGCCCAAAGCCAGCGCCGCAGGATAATCAAAGCTCGCGCTACTCGGCAGAAGTGAAAGCCAAGGCCTACACCGCCTTCCTAGACGGGGCCGGCTGGGCGGACTGCGCCCGTGCCATTGGGCATCCCGAGCCTAACGGTTCGGGGGCCGCTCTCATCGTGCGCTGGGCGGAAGATGATCACTGGACGCGCCCTACTACGGCTGGCGACTACAAGGCCAAGGTCGAGCAGGAGCGTAACGCCGACCCGGTCCGCATCTCCAATGAAGTCGACGATCTGTGCGTTAAGATGCAAAAGGTAAGCGAGAAGTATATCAACCAGTTCATCGACGACGAGACCGGGGAGATTGCCATTCTGCCGTCATTCAAGACCCGTGACTTTGCCGATATGGCGGCAGCGCTCAGAATGATTCATGAGACACGCATTAAAATTAGGAAGTCGAACGAGCCCAAAGATGGAGGCAAGGATGGCAAGAAGAATGACTTCCTCTCGATGATTCGCGAGGCCGGCCAGAACCGGTTACGCGAGAACCGTCGGCGCGCTGGTGTTGTGGCGCCAAAGCCGGCGGATGAGGAAGAAGAGCTAGATGATCGGCATGAAGAGCAAGAGCCAGATAGCACCAGTACTGGAGGCGCAGAATCCGTTATCCTCCCAAGCCTCTCCGAGCTCCGGGCCCGACTCGAATCTGAACTTGGAGGGAGTCGGACAGAGGCGGAATCTCTGGAGGCTGATCCAGGCTCCGACGGGGAATGATGATGTTGATTATGGAAATCTGCTCAATGTTTTCGATAGCTACTACGAAAACCCTGTTCAGTATGTTGCCGATATCCTTGGTGCTGTGTCCTATAATGGCAAACTGGGCCCCGATCCCTGGCAGTGCGACGTCCTTGACGCCCTAGTTGAGCACCGCCTGGTAGCTGTACGCTCACCGCACGGCATTGGCAAATCCACCTGCGCCACCTTTGCCGTTCACTGGTTTCTGACCACGCATTTCATGTCGAAAATTCCCATCATCGCCCCGACCTTCGGCAAGCAGATCAAAGCCATGATCTTCTCCGAGGTCCATGCCTGGCGACGCAAGTCGTTGTTGCGGGACATTTTCCAACCCAATCAAACCAAGCTCTCGATCATCGGCGCCGAAAACGAGTGGTTTGCCGAGGGCATCGCGGCCGAAGAGCCTGACAAAGTGGAGGGATTCCATGCGCCTGGCGGAGTGCTCTATATATTTGATGAGGCAAAAGGCATACAAAAGAAAATCTGGGATGCGGCGCGTGGGGCACTTACTGGCCCTGAAGATCGCATGCTGGCGGTTTCGACTCCGCCTTTGGCGCCGATCGGGGAGTTCGTGCGCGTCTTTACTCAACTGCGGACGACGTGGAAAACCTTTCACTTTGGGCCTACGCCACGGCAATCCAAAAAGTGGAGAAAAGAACGCGAGAAGGAATGGCCAAAGGGTAGCCCTGAATACGTATCTAAAATCCTTGGAGAAATCCCGAAATCGTCTACAGACCGAACTATTATTCCCCTGGGTTTAATCGAGGCCGCCATGGCGCGTACGCCTACGGCTAAAGATCTCGAAGGCAATACCAGCCTAGGCATGGACGTGGCGCGCTACGGAGCGGACGAGACAGTCATCGCCCGCCGGCATGGCATGGTGATCTTGCCGCTGGAGTGTTTTACCAAGCAAGATACGGCCATCTCGGCTAAGATGGTCGAAGAGATATTGCCACTCTACGATTACCTGCAAGTCGACGAAGTCGCCGTTGGAGCCGGTGTTGTAGATCCCATCTCGCACCATCCGACCCTGAAAGATAAGCTCGTCCCAGTACACAACAACGCTGAGTCTCCAGAGCCTGAAAGTTACCATGACTTAGGCACGGCGATGTGGTTCCATTTCTTGAAGTGGTTAGAGGATGGTGGAATTTTGCCATTCGATGACGAGCTCTGCGCACAACTAGCCAACCGGGAGTTCGAATGGCATTATCAGCATGGTCGCCTGTCCAGAAAGCTAGTGTCCAAAAAGGATAGTATTAGGGACCGACAAAAGAGTCCCGACAAGGCCGATGCGGTGATCTTGGCCGCGATTCCGATTCCTAAACTGGTTGTAGCGTGTCTGTCGCAAACGGATATGGACGATAACGATAAGCAGCGGATCATAGAGGCGATTGCCATGGGAGCACTACAGCCACGTCGCGTCCAGAAGGAAGTCATTAATAAGGACGATGGCCCGGAGCAGAAACGCGGAGATAGGCTTGGGATGCGATCGAGACGAGAGGCTATGACTGGAAGGAGTGATGGATTCGAAAGGTCGGGGCCTCTTCGTGGTGGATTCTGGAAGAGAGGCAAATAGGTTGATATGAGTATAGCTATGTGTCATGATCTTGACTAGTGACAATCATCAATCAGCAGTTAGCTGAATGTGAGAAGATACACAGCAGGATCGGAGGTCATCTTAGTGGCAATTGAGGCGTTCATCAGTGATATACACTTCCCGGTTCATGAGCCAGCGACATGGAATCTCACCCTACGACTCCTGAAGAAAATTCAGCCATCCATAATTTTCCTTGGGGGGGATATCCTTGATGGACACGCCGCGTCAAAGTACCCCAAGGATCCAGCCTACCCGCATACACTACAGGACGAGATTGACGTGACGTTCAGGGAGCTATCGCGCTTGCGCCAGATGTTCCCTGGGGCCACGATCTACTTCAAGGAAGGCAATCATGAGCAGCGAATCCCCAAGTATACCCACAGCAACGCTGCGGCCTTCTCTCACCTAAAGGGAATACGCCTACCAAACCTCCTGAAGCTGGACGATCTGGGAATCCAGTGGATTCCTAACGAAGAGAAATTTAAGATCGGCGAGCTTTGGCATATGCATGGTAATGAGGTGCCGGTCGGCAGTGTCTACCCTGCCCGCAATCTCTATCTCAAGCTTGGGGTCAATGTCATCTTTGGACATTACCATCGTAGCAGCCAATATCTGGATCGTGCACTGGATGGCAAAACCCATGGCGCCTGGGGTAATTCCTGCATGGAGACATTCCAGCCCGAATACACGTTCCATAACATCTGGACGCACGGTTTTATCGTGGTGGAATACAGCCGCTACGGACGCTTTCGTGTCGAGCCAATGAACTTCTTTCAGCAGGGCAAGATGGAGTGCTTCGTATACGAGGGTAAAACCATGGTCGAGAAGATCGGCGCATCGATTGCGCCTGTGCGCGAGCACAAGTTGGTGAGCTAGATGGCGAAGCGTGCAAAGGTCAGGCCAATTAAGTCTTCCCCGAAGATCCAAACCGAGAACGGCGTACTACATAAGTGCGCCATGATTAAGCGTGGAGAATATTGGGACATAAAATGCCACACATGCGGCATGTCCTGCCTCTGCGGCGGCTCCGATGGGGATGAGATGCTTAAGGGCTGGGCCGCCTGGCACGCAACTAAAGTCGAAGTCCATGAAGTTGGCAAAGATTCCACGGAAAAGGTGGAGGTCCCCTGGGGATGACCGGATACCCGTTCGCGTTTATGGCTGGCGTGCTAGCCGTCTCACTGGAATATATCTACTTACGCGCATCAAGCTTTGCCTCGATTTTCATCTACACCGCTCCATTTCAGATCATGCTGGGGTATCTCTTGTACCGGCTGATTCATGTATCTAGCGGCACGATGGAAGCCTTCGTACTCTTCAGCGGCACGACGCTAACACTGAGGCTGTTGACGCGTCTGGTGTCCGGGCAAGAGATCTCTTTGCAGACCTGGATAGCATACGGACTGATCGTCTCAGCTCAAATCGTTAAACACGGATGGAGGTAATGAAATGGATTTCGAAAACAGGGAATTCGTCGAATCACAGTCTAAGCAGCGCGAGTGTCTTGCCGTAGCGACCGGCTTTGATTGGACCAAGATCGATACCTCTAAAGTCTTGACGGCCATCGGTCTAGTTACTAATCCGCATCCACCCTCATTGCTACGTGGCGTGTGTACGATGTCAACACCCAGTAGCTGGGCGCGGATACTTAGAGACAAAATAAAGCGCAGCTTAATGCGCAACCATCCGGACTATGATAAGGAGTTGTGCTAGATGGACTGGGCTTGCGCTGCTCTCAGTATCTTGTCTTCGGAGCTTTTAACCAGGAAGCTCTGGTACGGCTGGGTGGTCAGCCTACTGGCCCAGGGCGCCTGGTACTATGTATCGATTACCAATGAGTTGTGGGGATGCTTTGCCCTAACAACCGTCTTTGTCTTCATGTCTACCCGCGGACTGATCCGTTGGAGACGAGAATCGAGGGCTTAATGTCAGCAGTCGGAAGAAGAGTAGAGCTGGTTGAATGGGCATACGAGGGTATCTTGAAACTTGGGACTCGCGGGACCATTCTGAAAGAATACCCCCGCGGCTTTGAGGTTAAATGGGATGTTCTGACCTACCCGAAAGGGATGCGTCCTGAGGAAGTGGACTCTGTATAGAATCGAGCATGGGCCGCCGATTGGCTATGGCGGCCCGCATATCCTTCTGAACCCGATAGTACTGCTTCATGATAATCTCCCAGCGCTCCGCCGTTTCCTCGTCGACTTCAACGACAGCATCACAGGCGGCGTTGTCTTCAGCGCTAATGGCCCAGCTACAGCACGGCTCCCACAGTCTAACTTGCATAACTCCCCCTTTGATCGATCTTCATGTGTGTTTATAGGAACATAACACAAGGGATCAGTAAATCTCCAGCGCTGATATCGCCAGAAAACTCCGGACGTCAAGTCGAATCTGCGGAATTATTATGTCGTAACTGATGACTCCCGATTTTAGTGTTGATATACTGTATTCTGCATGACACAACCGCAAGTCTCCGCTCGCTACTGGTCGGCACGAAGACATCACTGGAAGATCACTACTACAATTAAAGCTCGCACCCCATAAGGGGGGAGGAAACGATGAGGCGATTTCTCATGTTACTCTCTTTTGTGGCCGTGATGGGAATTACCACCCTTTTGCCTACCGCTGTGTCCGCTCAATCCAGTGCAGTTCCAGCTGATTTTAGATTCGAGGTTGATATTCCTGTTCAACCTAGGGATAACCGTGCTTATCGCGGACGTGGACAATTGCGATGCCGGTGGATTGAGGGGCATTGGACGCGTGGGAGGGATAGGGAGTGGGTTTGGGTTAATGGGTACAGGAAATGTTGGCGCGATAACCGAGGCAGGGATCGTGGTCGTAACTGGGATAATGAATGATAGGACTGGTTTGGGTCGTTAATTCCCGGGCCGCCGTGCAGTTCGCTACCGCATTGGACCGGGACGGGGCCCCTTTCTGGTGGGAGGGGCCCCTACATTCAGGAGATCAATCAATAAAAAGCGTTGAGATCGCCAGGGTAGAACCAGAAAAAATCTTACTGGACGCTTCGATCATCTTGTCTCGTTTTCCTATCAAAATCTATCATTTTTACAGAATATCCCTTATCGGAAGCTGCTTATTTTGATCATCAATTTACATCTTCTCCGACCTTGAATAATCCCCATTCTTCAACTTAAATTTGGCACGGTTTTTGTCGCGACTCATGACCATAAAGCGCTGCATGTGACGCTCCTGACCTTTCCCTATGATCCGGAGCGTCTTGATCGATAGGGAGCTACGAGCGCTGAGGCCCTGAAGGGAGAGATATTGCGGTTGCACTTTGTCCACCATCTCGCATCTCCTGTAATAGCTTCTTGCCAGCGATGGACATTGTATCGAACCATTCACGCGGAAGTTTAATGCCAGGCTCTTTGCCAACCTGTTGCATATAGGACTCAAAAGTCAATTCTTCGATCTCTTGCGTAAAAAATGACTGCGATGCCGTGCAGATGATATCGACGGCGAGCGGCTCGCGCTTGGGGTTGATCGAGCCAGCCATGTGCACGTAGCGGTCGCCCTCCGGCCGCACGAATTTCAGCTTAGGATATTTACCGATACAACCGGCACAATAGGTTTTCAGGATCTCCGTCATGTCCATGATTATGCCTTCTCCAATTTGTAAGCCTCTGGCCAGTAGTTCGTGGTCTCGGAACGGACCACGTAGCTTTCTTCTTCACGCCCGAAGCCGAAGCCATTGGTCTTGCCAAACAGAGATGGAAAGCGGTTACGGTCGGGGCGGCGATGCGACTCCACTACCTGCACCACCTTGCCGTAACGGACCTGGGGACGCCCGCCGTCTTCGTTGGGCCACTTCACGGTGTCGCCTTCCTTAAACATCCCCTACTCCTTATCTTCAGCATGGCGTAGATTCTTGACGATCGGCCAGTAAATCTTCACGCCCGATCGCTTATTGGGCACGCTGACCACGTAGCTTTCGTGTGCCCGACTGAAGCCAACCCCGGCGTCTTTATACAGCGAGGGGAATTTGCCCCGACTCGGTCGGCCGCCCTTGGGCACGACCTCGACCACGGTGCCGGTCTTGGTCTTGGCGCTACCATGGGCCTGACTCGTCCAGGTGACTCGATCGCCGAGCTTGTAACCGAAACTAAACATGGGATTACTCCTGTGTGGCTTCGACTGTGGGCAGACAATTGATAAACGTCTGCCGTGTCAGTTGGATGCGCTCAATCTTGACGATTCCGGCAATTACAGGTTCTGAGCGTAACATCGTAAGGGCTGGAGTCGTGAGCCGGTCCTTAGACTGGTTCTCCGCCGGCATCGAGGGTGCCGTTACCTCGGTGTAGGTCTTCCACGTTTCCCTTAGAACTGTCGTCTGGCAGAATGGTAAGGGGCCCATATTTACGGCGAGCAGCAGCGGCACGACGTGCGCGCTCAAGATAATCAGCATCGTCCCGGATGATACGAGGAGGGACAATCTGGCGAGTTTCTTTGCCGAATCCGCTAAGCATCCCATCTAATTTCTCCCTTTGTTCTGGTGTCATGCCCGTGCCACGCGGTAAGGCCCTGATCGTCCGCCTAGAGACTTCCACTAGGGCGTAGTTGCTATCGACCATGTAGTCGATCAGGACATAATCACTGTTCTTGGGCTGAGGATCCGCCACGAAGTTGAGTACCACCGCGTATCCCATCTCTTGTCGCAGGCGATCGCGCCGCTTATAGTTGTCGAGGTAGGCTAGCCTGAAGGCGCGCTTCATGGCATCGCGACCGAACTGATCCATCGGCCGAGCAAAGGCGAAGCGAGCGCCATTCATATTGGTCCAGGTATGCTCTATCGTCCTCACGAGCGCGAGATCGCAGAGGGTGAAGCTCGCGGCCCTGTCGCTACTAATCATCGAACCCAGGGCAGCCCAGGCCTTGTTAGCGTGATCCTCATCACTACCCTCGATGCACAGTCGCAGGTCCGCGATGGCGGGAAACTTACTCATATTGTTCATCGCCCACGTAATCGCTTCCATTACCTGCTCTTCCGTAAAAATCTCCAGATGGTCCAGGTAGATTTTCGTTCTCTCGGTATTCAGCGTCTGTCCATGAGCTGTCGCCAGCCTCGATAGGTGTGCTGCTATGGTAATCTTCGAGCGTTGCTCCATTGCCAATCTCCTTTTGACTAAAAGACTGTTCAGCTGCAAAAATGCCACTGAGGTTCAGTGCCCTTCCTGCCGCTTCCATGTTTCTTCGGGCTAGGTCGCTCATGCCGCCCGAGTTTGGATCATAGAAGTTCCCGTTCATAATCTTAGCATAATTCTCTATTTCTTCTCCCTTACTGACTTTTACAACCCAATTTAAGTCCAGCCACTTTTTGTCTCGCAGGAAATCAGACAAGGAGATTCTCTCAATAACCTCTTCCCATGCTTTACGATCAGGGTAGTTCTTGAGTGCCTTCTTTATCCGGCTTGTCAGCTGAGGTGTCACCGTGTTGACTCGGTTGTAACGGCTTGGGGCCGTTTGATTCCAAAGGTCGACTAGATTCTGCGGATCATCGGCAAACTTCCTCTCTACTACTACCACCTCTTCTACTATCTTCTGTTCTTCTACTTCTAAAGATAAAGAAGGAACAAGAACAGTAGCAGTAACACTAACACAGGGACGTAAGGGGGACGTTAACGTCTCATCGACGGGGCGTGTATCGATGGTACATTCATGGCCCCTACGTTCACAAGTTAGCTGGAGCTCATCCTTGTATCTATCGTAGAACATTCCAAGAAATGGATTATCGACCATCTTGGTATAGGTCTTGTTGACCATGGAGATACGGCTGTCACCTCCACGTAGCTCACCCACTTGCCAGTGTGCCATCTCGACTACGAAGACGTACTCGGTCTCGTTGTCGTAGTAGCAAAAGCCGATTTCCATGAGATGTTTTAAGGCCTTATCGATAATTGCCTCACTATGACCGAGCTCGTAGGCGATGAGCGATTTCGGTAGATAATAGACGCCCCACATATTCGTGTGGGGATTATAGATGAGATACCCCGCAACTACTTGGCTGGCCATCTTTCCACGCATGGCCTTGCCAGTTTTGCCGGTGAAGAACGTATGGTGCATCTTCGAATATTCTGTTTGTCCTTTCGACATACCCACCCTAGCCTAGCTAGACGCCACGCCCGACCGAAGAACTGCCACGTACATTCTTTTCAGTAGGATTGCTTCGGCCCTGTTGTAATCGTCAAACATGAGGGATGCCAGCTTGACTAGCTCGCGAATGACCCAGGTACGATTGACGTCGATGCCGATTTCTTCGCTGAGATCTTCGGTGAGCTTATCCAGCTGCTGACGCTCTTGTTCGTTCAGATTCAACCGAAACGTATTGCGATTCTCTTTAGCCATGCGATCTCCATCCTTCGTAAGCGACCTTAACGCCCCGTCGACGCCCCGTGCATCGATGGTCTATTTATGACACATGCGATCAATACTCGTCAACCTCTCCTAATCGGTCGATCCGAAGATTTCTGCAGAACGTTTGGCGGGATTCTCAGATTGCAACCTTTCTTCGATTAATTCCTGCAGGACATAGCCCATGCTGACGCGACGCCCGAGATCGGCGCTGCGACGCAAGGTCAGCTTCAAGAGTTGCTCGTGGTAGTGTGGGGAAAACTTGATCATTACGGGATGCACGCCTTCGGTCATAACTGTCTCCATTCTGGTGATATGTTGAGATACATATTAGATAATCAATGATTATCTCCTATAGTCAGATAGTAACAACACCACTGGACAATTGCCAGGTGAATATTGGGGATTTACCCAGAACGTGCTGGCTGGGAGCGAGATGGGATGTAAGTTGTTGATATTGGGGGGGGAGTAAATAAAAAAAAAATAAGGGCCGTGATAAATTTCCCAATGCGGGCGTCTAGCACCGAGTTCCCGGCCTGGCGTCGGAGCCCCACAGATTGGATCGAGGTGCCACCGGGAATTGGTCGGGAGCTGCGGAGGGGGCGTGGTCGACCCTCTACTAGTCGGTGCCAGGGTCGCTGCGGGCATGCCGGCCGCAAGAAGCCAAGGACGCGGCCATCACGCCCTCCGCTTCTATGGGGGCGGGGCCCTGCTGGTGGTGTAGGGTCGCGCAGCCTACCACTATGCGGACCCGTACGAAGCGCACCGGCCCTCGTTGGCGACACCCTAGTCAAGGCCTTCAGGCCCCGAGTCAACCTCCCGACGGTCCCCGTGCCGATGGCACCAGACCCGCGGGCCAGCGGCCTGTCGGTCGGTGCCAGGGTCGCTATGGGCACTGCGATCGCTAGGGCGATCTCGCGCCCTACGCTTGTAATTGATGGAGGCCCCGAGGTTGGTAGACATCGGTTGTGGCAGAAGTCTATGCTTATATGGGGGAATCGGTGCTTGAATGGGGTGGTGTTACGAAGTGTTCTATTCGTGCTAAGTAAGAAAGTGTCGGGATAGTATTAGAAGAAGACTCACATAAAGAAGAAGCTCCCCTCGGCAGACTACGTCTTTCAGTATATGAACACTGGAGCTCTCGCGCAAGTTTATTCCGGGAGAAGCGCGCACAGTTCATCGCCCTACTCGACGCCTTGGCTTTAAGACTAGGGAGCCTCGCTGGCGCGAGTCTCCACCCTCCAGGGACCGAGGAGTTCAGGTTTCCACCCTGGGGATAGAAAGCTATATGCGAGCAGGCCCTCTGTGAGGGCACGCTCGTTGATAGGCCCCCGATTGTGGTGAAGTGCGTACGAACCCTACATGGGGGGCACATGAGGGGTACATGGGGGCAGTGAGAACCTGAACTATTATAGGTATATAGATATAAATATATATATATTATAGGCGCAGGGGGGGGTAGGGGGGTGTGCCCCGGGCTGTGGAGGGCTTAATTATTGAAATGTCGATTCCTCATTTTTTAATTCATTTCTTATAGCAGTCTCACCTCCATATCCCCCCCATTTTTCCCTGCAGGAGCTAGTTAGCAATTCCGGTAACCCGCCTATGCCCCCTTAAAATTTAGAAAATTTCAAATTTTTCCCAGACCGAGCTCTTCTCGATGTGCGTTGGGGCGATTTCCGCGCGGCGGAACCGTGGCCGCTCATGAACGGAGCCCAGACGACGGTCTCCGCCCTGCGGGTGAGTGTCCACTATCGCTGATGGCCTGGCGGAAGAGCGAAGGATGGACCACGCAATGTGAGTTCCTTACTAATCCAACGCATTTGAATTTAAGGCATTTATGCGGGCCGTTCCTCCCGCGCCACCCGTGGGAATGGGATTCCCACACCCATAGTCGCGGGCTAGTTGCCATGGCGTTCCGTTGCACTTCACTTGTCAGTGCCAATCACCTAACTACCCAAGAAGACTGGCGGAGGCTGGGCGATGACGTCCAGCGCTAGCGCTTGGATTCGCTGGTGAGAGTAAGCAACCGCTTCGCTAGTCGCCAACTCTCCCACAGCGAACGGCCGACTAGCTGCTATGGTCGCGTAGCCTGGCGTAAATATGCCCGCCAGTCAAAAACGCGCCCTCCGCGCCGGCCGCCTCTTTACCCCAGGCTTCATTCAGGCATTGAAGGCCTACGCTGAGAAACGCTCCGGGATCCAGGGCATATCTACCAATGCCGAGATACACCCGCTCGTCAGAATTAAAGATTTAGGGAGTATTCGCTAGCGCTGTATAGCAGCCTTAGCCGCCAAGGCGGCAAGTCTGCGGTCGAGAGCGCGGGTACGCCCGAATGCGCACACGATTCAGTATTGGACCGTATAGTAGGAGTGTGCGCATCGGGCATCGTCCAGATGCCCAGTCAGCCCGCAAGCGGGCACCCAGCCTGGTCACTGGACCCGGCGAAGGCGACTCAGGGGAAGATGTCGCCTAAGACTCGCCGGCCGCTAGGCCTTCTTCTACTATCTGTGTTGTTTGATGGTTCTCCCGAAATATACGCGTACCCCACCGCGTCAAGGGGGCATCTGTATCAGGTCAACGCTGCGGGGGACCCGAGAGTATTCCCCCCTGACAAATCCGTGGAAGTTTTTGTCAAGGGGGAATCTTCCTCGGGACGCCCCCTCCGCTGTTTTTGGGCCGGACTAAGAAGCCGGATCGAGTCATCGTAACTCTACCCCTTGACACTAGTGCTATTGGCTCATGCTTGAGTCCTCTACGCGTAGACATATTTCGTAGGAACCATCAAACAATTAAGTTTTGAGGTTTAATACGAATGCTGATTTGGAGGGATCAAAAATGGTAGTAGTTGTGAATCGACACCAGTTTTCAGGCAAAGGCGAGTATGTGGGCAGACCGGGCGCGCTGGGTAACCCGTATGAGATCGGGAAAGATGGTACTAGGGATGAGGTTGTTGAGAAATATGGCCCGTGGCTGCGCAGGGAGTGGGTCAAGGGCGGCATGGTTAAGGCCGCTTTGTTGAAACTCGTAGGTTTAGCTAAAATGGGAGATTTACATCTGGTTTGTTCGTGTAAACCCAAACGGTGCCACGGCGATATTTTGAAGCAGGTTGTTGAAACACTCGTGAGCAAAGGTTATTAGATTTTGGTTGTGGCTCAGGTACTAAAAACTGGGCCACGGTTATCATGCACAAGGAGATTTCCATGAAGAAGATGGCGTACGTTGAGGCAAATTGTGGTCGTTGTGGAAAGTTTTTCTTGGCGCTCATTCCTTCCCACAATGAGTGCTTCGCGGGGTACTGCAGCGAAGCCTGCGATAAGGCCGATTTTCTTGAGGCGGCTGAGTGGCTTCGGCTGGAATACTTGGCTCGAATCAATTGCAACTAAATCAACTAGATGCCGGGGTCGTTCGTGGCCCCGGCTTGGAGGTTTCGATGAAGAAGTTAGCGATCGTTGCTCCCGACTATTGCGATGAGATGTTTGCCGTTCGTTGCTTTTCGCGCGTTAGCGATCGGTCAGGCATGGGTATCAATGCCGACGCCGAGCTCTTCGCATCGACCGAGGATGCCGAGCCGACGCACCTACATATTTACAACCTGGCGCAACTTACCGAAGGCTTCAAGAAGGGGGCCGTGAAATTGCCAGCATCGGTGGTGACTGTGTCGTATCCCAGCGAGCGATGGTTCGCACCAGAAGGGACTGAGCCGATGGATCTGTGGGTGTACCGTTATGTGGATCCA
>ERZ1292644.487-Hain-H14-01um-R2-487-length-26719-cov-9_pt1 | contig 26719 bp, 28 predicted proteins | sample MGYA00564402_ERZ1292644 | MGnify/ENA primary metagenome ERZ1292644 (study PRJEB36523, sample SAMEA6512644) | groundwater metagenome | collected 2019-01-09 | study: AquaDiva: Metagenomics assemblies of 32 groundwater samples
CCGGTGGGCGCGCGGGCGGGGGGCTCGCTCGTGTGCGCGTTGCTCCCGCCCGCCCGCTCGAACAGACCCGGGCCAGCCGAGCCCCTACGCCGCGTCGCCATCGTCGCCTCCCTTCGCTCGCGCCCGCACGCCGTCGAGCATGTTCCGCACGTACTCTTCCGCGCGCGGAACGAACCCCCGCTGCCGCGCCAGCGCCAGCCGCTCGTCGAACTTCCCCGGCCGGAACAGCGTGGACGGCCGGAGTACCTTCGGCGCCCACGTCGGGTCCTCGCCGACCTCCTTGTGCGCGTGGAGCACGACGGCCACGCAGTCGGCCACGGTGCGCTTCTCGCGCAGGCGCGCGCGGATCGGCGCGAGCGTGTTCTTCGTCGGCTCGAACTGCCGGTCGCAGGCGCGGTTGATGGCGGCCAGCACGACTTCCGCGTCGTCGAACTCCGGGGGGGGCGGGTCCGGGGCTCCGAACAGGTCCGCTCCGGCCACGCCGACAGGCGGCGCGGGGGGCGTCGGGCCATCGCCCGACAGAGTCCCCGAAGGGGACTCATAACCCGGACCCGGACCCGGACCCGGACCCGGACCCGGACCCGGACCCGGACCAGCGGGAGTCCTCCGGGAGTCCTCCGGGAGCAATCCGGGAGCAACAGCCAAGTCCGCAGGAGGCGGCGGGAATCGGAACGACCGCCGGTCCGGCCGCAGGAGTTGGTGCTTGGCGAGGTTCGGGAGGTGCAGGTACGCCTCACCGGCGACCTCGTACGGGATGACCCGGCCCGCACCGGACAACTCCCGGAGGAGTCCGGGAGCACTCCCGGGGTCGTCGAACATGAGCAGCGTCCCGGCGATGACGCGCGGGTCGCCGGGGCAGTTGCCCACCTCGTCCGCCATCGTCCAGAGCCCGACGTAGAGCAGCCGCGCGGCGGGCGAGAACGCGCCGATCTTCGGGTCGGACCAGAACTCGGGCTTGATGGTGCGGATGCGGCCCATCAGCAACATCGTCCTGCGGCGCGGTCGCGGCGCTTCCGTTCGCAGACACATCTTCGGCAGACGCGCTGGAATCGGTCGCGGCGAAACGCGGTGTTCGTGGCGTCGAACGGGTGTCCGCGGTCGCACGAAGATCGGACGCACCGCCGCTGCCTGCGTCTGTTTTCGGCTTTCGTTACGGCTTCAAGGTGATCGAGACGGACGCACGACCTGTTGAAGCATAGGTGGTCAATCTCCAAGTCGTAGGAGACAGAACCGAACGCGCGTTCGTACAAGACGCGGTGGGCCATGCGGAATCGTCCGCCGTCCCTCATGCGCCCGTACCCGTTCTTGTCTTTGTAGCCGGTCCACTCTACGCAGGGAGAGGCCATCTGAATCCGTCCCCCGAACGCGCGCGGGTGTCCCGGCGAGTCGAGGTTCGCGTTCAGGCGTGACCAGCGGGCGGGCACGGACCTACCGCGACCACTCGACGAGTGTGTTCTGCCCGCCGGCCGACCCAAGCCGCGTCCCGGTGAGCAGGTACACGAACAGCACGCCCGCGGGCAGCGGCAATCCGGGGACGGTCCAGCCGAAAAGATTCCTGTAAGCCGCGTCTACCGAACAGGCATCAGCGTCGGGAGCGGACAGGAGGTCGCGGAGCGTAGCGAGTCGCCGGTCAACGGCATCGTCGAGAGCGGGCATGGCGCAAAACCTTCCCGACGCAGGCGGCGAACGTGCTGGTGTGAGCCAGTTGCACGCTCGCGCAGCCCGCGTCGGGTCGGTAGGTTGTGGGGTACTGGCTCACGCCCGCTTCATCCCACGCGCCCCCGCCGCTGTCAAGAACGGTTGCGCTCCGCTCGCCGGGGTGCCGTCAGCGCCCGGGGAACACCGGGTTGCGCTCGAAGTAGTCCGCCGTCGTCAGGCACACGTCGAGCACGGACTGCGCTCCCGCCACGGCCGCACGCACGGGCGCCTCCTGTTCGCGTGGCGCCGCGTACACGGCACGCAAGTACGCATCGACGACATGAGCGCGGGCGCGCGCGAAACACTCCTCTCGCGACGGTGGGGCGTAGAGCGTCGAAGGAATGACCGCTCCGCCGTCGGCCCCGACCGCGCCCACGAACGCGTCGCCGTCCTCCGCCCCGTCCCCGACCGACGCGCCTCCTGCGGCACACGAAGTTCCTACTATGGCGACCACGAACGCGAGGCGCTTCATGTCGCGCAGGATGCTCCGCCCGTTGACCCCGCGCAAGTTCGTCGGCACGATGGGCGCGCGATGACACGGACGGAACCGAAGCCGGTCGGGAAGAAAGACGAGCACCCGCTCAACGCCGCGATCCGCGCCGTGCTCGGCGAACTCCCGAAGAAGGGAACGCCCGCACGCAAAGTGTACCTGAAACTCTTGAATCGCTGGACGTATTCACTGACCGGCGAGCAACAGAAGTATCTGTGCGCGCTGATCGTCTCGCGCGGCAACGGCGCGTCCGCGGTTCTCGGTGCCGACATCGTGCGGCGCGACGCCGCGGCGAACGACATCAGGCGGGCCGTCCTCTACTTGGGCGGTCAGACCTACGTGCGCGAGTGCATCCGGCTCGCGTTTTCGTTCGTGCGCCCGACGGAGGCGGACTACTACGAGTCCATGATGGCGTGCCTCACCGACGACGACGGCCGCGTGCGGTTGAGCGCGACGGAGGCGCTGCTCGACATGGACCCCGAGACGCGCCCGAAGGATCGCGGCGCCGCCTCGACGCGCGACCTTCGGCGTGGACTGTCGAAGGTCCTCGGGTTTGCTCGTGACCAAGGGCTGCTGACGCCCGAGGGCGAACTCGCCCGCGACGATGGCGACACGGGCGCGAGCGCACCCATCCCTCCGAGCCGAAAGACGCTCGGGTGGCGCGACGGGATTCCCGCGAACGGCGCGGCGGCAGCGCCCGAAATAGACGACGATGAGCAGCCCGACGCCGCACCCGGCGATTGAGCGCGCTACCCTCCGCGCCCTCGTCGCCTCGTTCCCGGCGGACGTGCGCCGGTACATGCTCTTCCAGCCGAAGAACGATATCCAGCGCGAGTTCCCGCGCTCGCCCGCAGAGGAACGGTACATCTTGGGGCCGAACAAGGTTGCCAAGACGACGACCGGAACCATCGTTACCATCATGGCGGCGACGGGCGTCTCCCCGCTCGCGCTCGATGGCGCACCCACCCGGCACAGGGACTACTCGGACGGACAGCACGGCCAGCACCTCATCCTCGCCATCACGAACGAACAGGCGAGCGGCGCGTCCACGCGAACGCTTGAGCGGTGGCTTCCGCGGTCGTGGGTTTGGAAGAAGGACAGCCAGCGGAAAATCTGGACGCTCAAGCGGTTCGACGAAGAGGGCGCGTGGTACGAGGAGCCCGGCGACTCGATCTTCCTGAAGTCCGTCCAACAGGGACGCGACGCGATTCAGGGCAACGAGTACGACACGCAGTGGGTGGACGAGGAACCGACCGACGAGCGCGTGTGGTCGGAACTCGCGGTCATGCGCGCTCCGCGCGCCGGGCACATCATAGGAACGATAACGCCAGTGCGCACCTACGAGCGCGGCGGGGTGTCGTGGCTCGCAGACGACATCATCAACCCGGCGATTCGCGGCGAGTTGGACCCGAATGTCGTGCAGGTGTTCTTTGCGAAGAGGGGAGATCAGGTCAACGCGCGCGGCGACCTGATGACCGAGGATGAACTCGACGACCTCGCGAAAAAGTACCCCAACGAGGCGGAGCGCGCGGTCCGCGTCAATGGCGAGTTCGTCCCGTTCACGGGGTCGCCCATCTTCGACCGCGCGCGCCTTGAGGTCTTGTCAGCTGGCGTTCGGCGCCCGATGCAGCGCGGCGACCGCATCCGGGACACGTTCGTTTCTTCGCCCGCGGGACCGCTCGCGGTGTGGAAGGGACCGGAGGAACAGCACGATTACGTTGTGTTCTCCGATACGTCCCTCGGAGACCCGGGAGCGGACTGGTCCTTCGCGCAGGTGTTGGACCGCGCGAGCGGAGAGCAAGTAGCACGGTTCCGCGCACGCATAGACCCGGCACTGCTCGCGTACTCTCTCGTAGACCTGTCGAAGTGGTACAATGACGCGCTGACGGGCGTCGAGGCAAATCCGGGCGGTGGCGGCTCGACGACCATCTCGAAGATGCTCGAACTCGGATTCACGCGACTGCTCGCGCGGCCCGACCCGCCCGGTATCCGCCGCGATGGCGCGACGTTCATGCGCTCGCAGGCGGGCGGCGTCGTCGAGAAGTTCGGAATCTGGACGAGCGAGACCATGAAGGCCGAGATGATCGCGGGGCTTCGTACGGCGATGGGAGACGGGCCGGACGGGCGTCCCGGCATCATCCTTCACGACGACGTTACGTGCGCCGAACTCCTGACCTACCAGCGCGACGAAAAGGGCAAGATCGGCGCGGCGAAGGGGCGACATGACGACGGGGTGATGTCGTTGATGGGTGCAGTCTGGATGATCCAGCACACCCCCGGCGCCCGCCCGTGGGTTCGGAAGCAGGACCGCTCTGCGTGGAGCGTGGCCGCGCGGCTCGCAGAGGACTTCGTGACGAAGCAGCTGAAGCGGCGCGCGAGCGACAGGTTGACGACGCGCGCTCCCCCCGACTAGCATCGGGTCGTGGCGAACATCCGGATCATCTTGAATGCGAGGTCGTCGAACGACGCCGACTTCGCGCGTCCGCGGATCGTCGCAACCGACTTGTCCGCGTCTCCGGCCGACATCCGCCCCATCGGCCCGGTCACGATCCTCGCCGGGCAGACGCTCACGCTCGTAGGGGCGCCCGAGATCACGCTTGCGCAATACGTCGTGCTGCTCGTGACCGGGGACGTGACGGTCACGCTCGTTCGTTCCGCCGGGACGAACTCGACCATCGATATCGTCGGGACCACGGCGCTGCCGCAGCCGCTCTTTCTTCCGCTTGCGCCGACCGCCATCGCGGGGCCGTGGAGCGACGTGAACCGGATCACGGGGATCACGGTTGAGTGTCCCTCCTTGGGCGCAACCGCGGTCGTCGAAGGATTCGTAGGAGGCACATGATGTACGGCGAGCGACCGATTCGAGACCGAAGGGCCGCGGCAGGCGCGGGCGCGAGCGCGCTCATCCGCGCGGCGGAAGTTTCGGTTGCCGGCGACCCGTCGCGGTTCTCGCGTCAGGTCGCGGTCTGCCGGGTCGCCGGGAGCGCGGACGGAACCGCGGCGCTCCTCCTGCGCACCGGCCCGCACGACGGCGTCGCCGATACCGACTTCATCGGCCCGATCTACATGGGCGCGGGCCATCCGGTCGAGTTCAAGTACGACCTGCCGACCGGACGGCTGCCGCCCGAGCGCGACCTGTTCTGGGAGGTCGCGGCGGCGGGCGGTGTCAACTGGTCGGTGGAAACGGACACGGTGATCCTGTGAGTGACGTATCGGTTCTCGCCGCCGCCCTCGCCGCTGTCACGGCCGCGCAGACCGTGGCGTTCGCACTGCTCGTCCGCGCGCAGATGTCATCCGCGCACGACACGGCGGAAACGCTCATCGACTTCATGTTGAAGGTCGAGGGACGCCGCACGGTCCGCGAGATGCGCCTTCCCCCGGGCATCGCGGCGCAGTTGAACGACAAGCACGACGCCGCGATTGACGGCGGTCGTCGCCGCCGCCACGTGGGCCAGCAGTTGGACATGGCGCTCGACGCGCTTCCCCCGCGCCCGGCCCCCCCCGCGCCCACGAACGGCGACCTCTCCGATGACGACGACGGCGCGGCCTACCCGGGGATGGGTAAGCGCGAGACGATCTTCCCACCTCGTGAGTAGGAATGCTGCGCGTTCGCACAGACCCGAAGGGCGGAAGCCCGCAGGGCGCGGACCGGCTCCCAGACAAGACGGTCGTTGACGAGGGAGAGGCGCGGAAGTACGTCCTTGCGCGCATCGACGACGCCGAGCACGACCGCGTGCGCACGGAGGCAGTCGAGGAAGCCCTGACCGCCACCGAGCACTTCGATGGCACGAAGAACAAGCAGTGGGGGGCGTGGAACGCGGTCGCGGGTGGGCTTGTGTACCCAGGCGCGCCTGCGTGGCGCATCCACCGCACGATCAACCTGACGCAAGGCACCGCGCTCACCATCAACGCAAAGGTGGGGCTGCGCCGCCCGCGCTTCGTGTTCGCGGTCAATGAGGAGAAGGCGTCTGCCGACTACGACTCTTCGGCGCTCGAACGCTGGCATTCGTGGCTGTACGAAGATCAGGGCGTAGACGCGCTTCGGTGGAAAACGTGTGCTCACCTTACGGTGTGTGGAAATGCGTTCTGGAAGGTCTGGTTTGATCCGACCATCGGAACGACCATCGAGGACCCGGACGGAGGCCCCGCCGAGTCGACCGGCCGCGTCGTGTACGAACTTCGGCGAATGACCGAAATCCTCGTGGACCCCACGGTAGACGACCTCTACAAGCCGGACGGCCGACCGCTCGCCGCGTGGATCGCGGAACGCACGTACGTCAGCCGCGAAGAAGCGATCATGGAGTACGAGGACGCCCAGGAGGTCCTGTCCTCGCCGGACGGCGACACGGAGGACGACGAGACGGACGGCGCCGACGACGACGACGAGATCGTAGGCGCCGCGCGCAAGCGGCGCCGTCCGATCCGCAAGATCGAGTTCTACCACGCGCCGACCCCCAAGCACCCCGCGGGCTGGACCGTGACGATGCTGAACGCCCGCGTGCTGCCCTCGACGGTCGGGGAACTGCCCTACTTCCGCGCGACGAGGGGCAAGGTCACGTTTCCGTACATCCACTTCAAGACGCACATCTACGTGCCGGGCAAGTTCTACAGAGCCGGTCCGACTTGGGTGCTCCGCGGGATGCAGAAGGCGTTGAACCGCCGGATGTCGAGTGGCGAGGAATACGAACTGACGATGGCGTACGGGCGGACGCTCTACGACCGCGGATCGATTCAGAACCCGGAGAACCTGATCGTCTCGGAGAACAACGGGCTCTACGAAATCGAGCCCGGGATGCGCGACCCGCGCTTCTCGGAGCCGAAGCCGCTCGGCGGGGAGTGGTGGCAGGGGAACTCGGCGATCTACGGATTTATGAAGGAAGAATCGCTCGTGCGCGACGTATCCCGCGGCACGGCGTCACCGAACGCAAAGACGGCGGCAGGACAGTACCTCCTCAAAGAAGCCGACGACAGCGTTCTTGGCGGATTCGCGTTCGAGATCGAGCGGGCGGAGGAGCGCGCGCTCCGCATGGCGATGATGCTCGAAGCGGCGTTCGGGACGGACGAAGAACTCCGCGCGGTCATGTCGCCCGACGGCGTGATGGACGAGTTCGTGTTCCGCCGCGCCGCTCTCGAAGATGCCCCGGGCGTGATGATCGAAACCGGCTCGTTGTTCCCGCGCGACCGGATGCTTCAGCAGGCCGCGATGATCCAGATGGTCGAGATGGGGATCATTGACCGCGAGGAAGCGCGCCGTGCGCTGAACATGCGCCTCACCTCCGACGACCCGAAGTCGCTTGCGGCATACCAGAGAGCGCGCGCGCAGAGAGAGAACCGCGCGATGCTCCGCGGCGAGTTCCCCGACGTGCGCGACTTCGACGACGACGAAATCCACCTGTACGAAGTCGAGTTGCTACAGAACTCGTTGCAGTACGAGCGGCAGCCGCTCGGGGTTCAGGACATCATCGACGCGCACGCGCTCATGCACCGGCGCCGCATCGAGGAGAAGAAGATGGCGGCGCTGGCGCTCGCCGCTCCCCCCTCGCCGCAGGGGGGCGCCGGTCCCGCGGGCGCGCGCGGCACGCCGCGTTCGGCGTCCCAAGAGCCGCCGTCGCGTGCTCCGCAGTCCGAAGGCCGCGATCCCGCGCTGACCTCGCTCGGGATACAGAACTCCATGATGGCGGCCGGTCCGCGACATGCGGCGCGGGTCGCTTCCGGGGGCGCATCGGCACTCCCCGGGATGGGCATGTAACGGGGACTTGACACCGCATATTGTGGTGTGGTCGGATTGAAACACGATGGCGGCGAAAAACGGCAAGATGACAGAGGGCGGAGGCCGCGGCGAAGGCGCCGCTGCGGACGACGCACTCTCCGGCCCGAACTCTGACGGCGCCAGCACGACCGTTCCGGACGACGCGGACCTTCTCTTCGGCGACGACGATCCCGACGCAACCGGCGGCGCGGACGCGGAGCCCGATCTGTACGCGGACGATCTGGCCACCCTCGACGCGCGCGAGAAAGAACTCGCGGCCACCGGGACTCCCGACGAGGGCGGCGTGCGCCGCGCGCCCGTAACCGGCGACCGCGGCGCGGGCGACGACTCGCGCATCGCGGCGCTCGAACGGGAACTCAACGAACTCAAGGCGGCGCGCGGACGGTCGCCCGACGCCACGCGCGCGCGGCAGCCCGCGGCGGAAGACGACAACGAGATCACCGTCGATCCGAACGACCCGAACCCGGTGCAGACCGTCGCGCGGGAACTGACGCGACGGCTGAACGCGGGCCTCGGTCGGCAGGCCGAGCGACTCCGCGGCGACATCGAGGAGAGGGAGCGCGTCCGCGTCGAGAGCGCCACCCATGTACGGAACGTCGAGAACTCGGAGGCGATGATCGCGCTGGCCGCGCGCGAGCAGGAGTGGGCCAACGAGCACGCGGTGTACGCAAAGGTGGCGAAAGCGATCCAGCACGCAGGACGATGGCTGGCGCCCGACGAGATTCGTGCCATCGCCCGCGAGGACGCGCGAGATAACGAACTCGCGTCCATCAAGCGCGACCGGGCGAAGATCGAGTCGGCGCGCGCCCGCCGCGCGAAGTTGTCCGCCGGGCCGCGCTCGTCGCAGGTTCTCAAGTTCACGGAGAGGGTTCGGGCGAAGCCGCCCGAGACCATCGAGGAAGCCGAGGCCGTTCTCCTCAAGGGAGTGCGCTTCGCCGGATGAGGTGATCGATGCCCGGGTTCAACCTGACTTCCATCTTCGGTCTGCTCCAAGAGGCACTTCCGGAGAAGGTCATCACGCCGCTGTACCAGCAGGAGACGACCCTGCTGCCGAAGTTGAGGCGGCGTCGGCGCCAGACGGCTCACGGCCGCTGGATGCGCGGGCCGGTGGACACGCAGCGGGTGCCGAACGCCGCCGCGCACGCGATGGGCGTGAACACCATGCCCGGCGACGAGGTGACGAACAACGCCGTTGCGCGCCGCCGCGATGCGGTCGTTCAGCAGTGGACCGCGCTCGCGGGCCGCATGACCGCGGGCCTCATGCTCGACGGCGAGCTGGTGCTCGTGACAGGCAACGGGGCGTCGTTCGCGGAGGCGGGCGTTTTCCGGATCAAGGGAACGCTCGCGGAACTCGGCAAGCAGCGCGAGCAGCAGTTGTTCCGGCGCCGCGGGTCGGAAGTCGCGACGGTCAACGGGGTCGTCGCGAACGTCGTCACGGTCAACCAGCCGACGACCCTCGCCAACGCGCAGCAGCGCGGCACCAAGGACCTCGTTGACACGATGTCGGTGCGCTTCTACGACGCGAGCCGCACCGTCCTTCGCAACGCGGCGCAGACCTCGTTCTACGTGCAGGACGTGGACGGGGGCGCCGGAACGTTCCAGACGGTCGGAAACCCGACCGATGTCGTGGCGGGCGACACGGTGGTCCTCGGCGACGACAACTGGGACTCGAACGGGGAGGAGTGGACGCCGCTTCCCGAAGCCGCGGGCGATGTGGGCGCCGCGGTGTCGTACCTTGGGCTCTCGCGTCTCGACTTCCCGCGGTGGAGTGGGACCGTGGTCGCGGCCGACGACGGCGTGAACTTCGGAACGATTGCGGGGAACGCGGGTGCGGCGCTGCTCGCGCGCGCGTGCGCGCAGTCGCGGCACACGCTCGGCGGCGGGAAGTTCGACCTGTGGACGTGCTCGACCGGGATGGAGCGCGAGCCCGCGTTCGGCGTGGACGCAGGCGGCGGCAGCACGACCGCGGGGCTCGTCTCGCAGTTCCGCAACGAGCCGGGCATCGCGGAGGGCGGTGCGAGCAAGACGATCATCCACATCATGGGCGTCGGGAAGCGCGAACTGCTGGCGTGCGTGGACCACACGCCGCACACCGTGTTCGGGCTCACGACCTCCTCGTGGTCGATCTACGACGCCTTCAAGCCGCAGTGGCTTCCGGGCTACCAGATGCCGGGGCAGGGCGAGCAGTGGTTCGTGCGGTCGCCGGAAACGTCGCTGCGGCACATCGCGTCGCGCGTCGAGGCGGCGGCGCTCGTCTGCAACGCTCCCCCGCGGAACGCGCAGATCACGGGGCTCAACGAGGCGCAGGACGACTGACCTCGCGGTCAGACGGGAGACACGATCATGCCGTACGTCCCTTCGCAGGTTGCGCTGAACGCGCAGCCGCAAGACTTGCAGCGGAACCTCGACGTTGCGCACGTTCTCGAAGAACTTGCGAACTACTACCGCCTGCTCGTGATTCCGTGCTGGACCGGGCTGCGGGACGAGGGCAACGGTGGCGTCGCGGACACGCGGCGCGTTCGTCTCGAGCTGCGGCGCGCGATGCGCGCTCCGGTTCCGGCGGCGACGGACATCGCCGCCGGGGACGAAGTTGTGGACGTGACGGCCGCGATTGCGGGGGACAACGATCCGGCGCCGGACGGGACGGTCGGCACCGAGGCGAACTACCAAGAGACCGGACTGCGCGTCCACTTCTTCTGCTCGGGGAACGCGACGCTCGACATCTCCGGCGCGGGGGGCGCGATCGGGACCGAGGTCTCGGGCGGCGACACGAACCACCTGATCATGCTCTCCGGCGACTCGGGCGGAACGGGCGGGCAGGTCGTGGACATCGAGGTGTTCGATGCGTCCGCGGAGAACGTGGTTGTGTGGGCGCTCCTCGAAGGGATGCCGTGCCTGCGGAACATCCCGCTCCAAGCCACCTTCGCGTAAGCCCCCCGCGGACGAGGGCCAGAGGACGGTGACATGATTAACGCGCGGGAAATCGGTCCCGGGACACTCGTCTCGACGGCATTCGAGTCGGTGAGCGGTCCGCGCTCGACGCTCGACCTGCGCGCCATCCGTCTCCCGAACGCGGCGACGGCAGCGAACGCAACGCGGCGGCTTGCGACCGCCGTGGACGGCCCGGGGTTCGTCGCGCGGCACATGACGACCGTGGAGCGGGATGCGATCCTCACCGCGTACGCGGCCTACATGGACCCGGAGAGCCCGGGCGCCGGGCCGGGCGACGACCTGCGCGGGACTATCCTCTACAACACGACCGAAGGGCGATACCAAGCGCGGGACGCGACGGGGTGGATCACGCTCGGCGCGGCGGGGGCGGGCGGGACGCTCCAGACGACCTACGACACCGGCAACACCATCGACATCGCCGCCGGGCGGCCGGTGTTCCTGACCGACGACGAAGCGGGGGCGATCCAGTCCATCCGCATCGACAAGACCGCGGTTCAGGGCGGCGTGACGGTCGGTCGCGGCATCTGGATCAACTACGACGCGGCAGCGGCGGGGGCGGGCAACTACCGCGGCTACGAGTTCGACGGGACGGGGTTCGGGAACGGCGAAGCGTTCCGCGCGACGATGAGCGCGGCGACCGACAACGCGATCCACATCGTCTCGGGCGCCACCCTCGTGGATGCGGGCGCGCTGACGCTGACGCTCGGCGACTTCACGATGGGAGCGGGCAACGCGCTGTTGTCGCTCGGCAACCTGACGCTGACGAACGGCCTCACGTCGCTCACGTCCACGTCGAACGTCCTGAACAGCGTGTCCATCGTCAACAACACGGTGACGACATGGGGCGCGGCGGAGGCGGACCGGGGCATCTTCGCGATCAACTCGACATCGCTCACGACCGGACAGGCCGTACACGTTCGGGCCGATGCGCTCACGACTGGGACGTTGGTCCACCTCGAAACGAGCGCAGCGGGTGGGCCTACGGGGCGGTTCATCCGGTGCTACGACGGGGCGAACACGCTGTTTAACGTGTCGGCCACCGACGGCGCGACGACCATCGCGGGCACCGCGGCCGGAACTGCGGCGCTGACGCTGACCGCCGGGGACCTCCGCGTTTCGGCGGGCGACATCGTTCTCACGGACGGCAACGTCGCGATCACGCAGGCGCAGACCGGCGAAGAGGCGCTGACGATCATCGCGAACGGCGCGCGTACCGTCTCGGGCGTGACCTTCTCGTCGTCGGGCGCGAACAACGCGGGGTTCGCCGACTTCGAGGTGAACCACACGGGCGCCGTCGTGGTTGCGGGGTCGTCCTACGAGGCGACGTGGGCGACCACGGCGGCGGCGACCGGGGCGATGTTCCTCGGGGCGCTGACCGGCGCCGCCGCGCACTCGGCGCGCATCTTCGACGCGATCAACTCGTCCGCGACTGCGACCTCGGGCGCCGGGTACCGGATCACCTTCTCGGGGGGCGCGCACACGGGGCACGGCTTCCACGCGGCGATGGGGACGAACCTCGCGGGCAACGGGCTGCTCATCGCGCGCGGCGCCAACGTCGCGACCGGATCGGCCATCGTCGTCACGCACGGAGCGGCTTCGACCTCCGCGGGCGGTCCCGACTTCGACCTCGACGGAACGAACACGGCGGCGACGTGGATCGGCGCGCGCATCCAGTCGTTCACGGGCGCGCAGGCGAACACGGGGCGGCTGCTTGAAGTCGCGCAGCGTGGAACGGGCGCGGGCGTCACGGGCAACTCACTGTTCTCGGACGCCGGTCAGGGTAACAGCGCGACCATCGCGATCACGCAGGCGGCGGCCAAGACGGGCGCGGCGGCGGCCGGGCTCTCGATCACTCCGGCGGCTCCGGGAGCGAACTACCGCGCGATCCTCCTCGACGGCACGGCCGGTACGACCTTCACGGGCATCGACATCATCGGCGGCGCGGTCATCCGTTCGACGCCGCTCATCGATGTGCAGGATTCGTCCACGGGCACGGGCGCGGGGATCGCGTACGGCATCGGAGGCGCCGGGTCGCACAACATCTTCGCGACCGTCGTCGCGAACGTCGCGTACACCGGAAGCATCTGGGCGACCTCGTTCGCGGCGGGCGGCAGCGCCTCCCCGGCCGTGTTCAACATCGCCATGGCGAACGCGAACGTCGCGGCGGTGACGCTGGTTCACTCGGACGACCGCCCGTTCACGTCGATTCCGTTCGAGTACACGTTCAGCGGTCCGTTCTCCGGGGCGCTCATCCCGGCCGTGCGGTACACGTTCTCGGGCGCGCACACGCAGACCGGCATCGACATCGTGGAGACGAGCACGGCATCGGGTCCCGCGCTCGCAGTGCGCAACTCGGGCGCCGCGTACGTGGGGACCGCCGGTCTCGTGGACTTGGACCTCGACGCGAATGCGCCGGGCGCGGCGCTGTTGACCGCGACGAGCGCGGCGGCTGCGCGCACCGTGGACCTCGTGCAGCTCTCGGACGGTTCGCAGTTCACGGGCTCGATGCTCCGCGGTCTTACGACCGGCACCGGGTCGCAGGCGACGGACGGCGTGTGGGACCTCGACTTCACGTTCGGCGACGCGGCGAGCGTCATCGGCATTTCGCTCGCGACGACGCAGGCGAACGACCGCGCGACTCGCGCCATGAGCGTATCGAGCACGGTCGGCGGGGCCGCGGCATTCGCGAACAACACGACCGGTATCCGGAACGACATCACGACGGCCGTCACGGGCGCGTTCAACTACACCGGGACGATCCGGAACTTCCAAGCGTTCTACACGGGCTCGTCGTTCGCTGCCGGTCAGGGACTCACCGGCACGCTCATCGGCTACGACATCAACTTCACCGGGCACAACGACGCGGCGGAGAACGGGACGGTCGTCGGCTTCCAAGCGACGCAGCCCGCCTCCTTCAACGCGGCGACCTCTTTGTTCGCGTTCAACGTGCAGCCCGGGTGGGACGTGGCGTTCCGCTCGGAGTCCGGCGGCATCTCGTTCATCACGGCCGGGCAGAACATCGACTGGACGGCCATCGCGGCCGGTCTCCGGTTCTCGGCGGGGCAGAACCTCACCATCGACGCGAACGTCGCCGTGCCTGGTACCGACACGGCGAGGATCAACAACGGCGTGACGGGCATCCGTCTCGCCGGGGCGCTACGGCCGACGAAGCGGATCGTCGTGCAGGCGGGCGACCTCGGCGTGCGCACCGGGTCCGGCACATCCACGACGAACATCGTCGGCTTCCCGACGCTGACGAACTCGGCGCTCTTGACGGACCAACTCATCTGCTTCGTGCAACTCCCGTTCGATTTCGTCGCGGGCAACGTCACCGTGCGTGCGTTCTTCACGCACTGCAACGAGGCGGCGGGGACGGCGGGCGACGGGAACGTGCTCGTCGCGTTCGAATTTGCGCGGGTCGCGGTCGGTGCAGCGTCGGACGGCGCGGCGGCGTACACGAACTTCACGGCGCAGGCGGACGGCAACGCGGGCATCCTCTCGCAGACCAACCAAGCGACGGTGAACCTCGCGGCGGCGTCGCCCGGGGACCTGTGCCGCTTGTCCATCGCGCGCGACGGCACGGCAGGCGGCGACACGTCCAGCAAAGTGCTGTGCCTGTTCTCGGTCGAGATCGCGTACACCTCGTTCGCGCCGTAATCGCGGCGACGACGGTCACAACCGCCCCTCGCGGGGCATCGAATGGAGGCGCGTCCATGTCGAAGAAGAGCGAAGAGAAGGCGGCTGCCAAGGGCGAAGCCGCGGCAGGAACCTCGAACAAGGTGCTCGACGCCATCGAGAAGGCGTTTCAGGAGCACGGGGCGCTCGTCCAGCGGGGCGGCCAGTTGGAAGCCGCCCTGAACGAGACGCGAGCCGCGATGTTCGTGGCGAAGGGCAGGGCGGAGGGCTTGCTCGCTCTCGGCAAGGACATGGGCATCGACGTGGAGGGGTTCGTGAAGGCACGCAACGCCCGTCTCGCCGCCGCCCAATCGGCTGCGCCGCCGCCGTCGCCGCAGGCCGCGCCGCCCGCGGATGGCGATGGCGGCGCTTTTTCGGACGTGGCGGGACAACCCCCCGCGGACGACAACGTGCGCCGCATCAAGCCGGAGCCGGAGGCGGAGGCGGGGGCTTCGTGAACCCGGACTTTCAGCACTTCGACCCGCCCGAGTCCTACCTCAACGCCGCGCCGCCCGCGGAGTTCTGGCGGTTGCTCAAAGAGTTGTCGCCCGTCCTCACGGTGGGGCTGCGGCAGTTCTGCGTCTGCGAAGAACTCGACCTGACCGAGGAGTGCGGTTGCGGCCAGCGCGGGCGCGAGTGGGTGCTTGCCGAACTGGTGATCGCGGACGTTCCGACGTTCTCGACCATCGCCAGTACGAACGGGCTGCCGTACCTGACGGGCTTCGTGCGCCGGACGGTGGCGGTCGAGTTCGGGACGGCGAAGTATCTGGACCAGCGCGACATCGACGCGATCAAGGCGTGGTCGCCGCGGTTCCTCGGGGGCGTCAAGCCGTTCCTGCGCAAACGCGAGGAGTACGCCCGCACACAGCAGCGCGGAGTCGCGTCGGACATGGAGGCGGTGACGCGGGAAATGGTGGACCTCGCTCGCCCGGCCCTTGTCGCGGCGGCCGAGCAGTCCGGGACGGGGCTGCGCACGGTCGCGGGCGAGAAACGCTTTGACCGTGCGCTTGAAGCGGAACGCGAGAAGGACCACAGGCGGTCGTTCCGCAACGTGGTGTCCGCCGAGACCGGGAAGGCAGACGGGCAAGCCGCATGATGAACCCGCTCGAAATGGTCGTCGATGTGCGCTCGCGGCTCGACGCCGGGTTCCTCGCGTACGATGCCGCCCACCGGCCGCGGGTGTCGGTCGGCGACCAAGCGTACCCGGACGAGGCGCTAGACCTCGCGCTGAACGAGGCGAAGCGGCACGTGCTCAATACGCTCGCGACGCGCGCCGACGACTGGCTTCCGACGCGCCAGGATTCCGTTGCGTACCCGTCGAACACGGAATTTGTGCTCATCGAAGGGACGGCAAGCGTGCTGTCGCGGCCCCTGCTTCGCATGGTACTCGTCGAGGACATGACGACATCCAACTGGCCCGCGGTGGTCCCGCGCATCGGCTTCTCGGGTCGCGTCGAGAACTCGCCCGGGTACGCGATGGTCGGGTCGAGAGGCAAGTCGCCATACGTCTACGCCGAGCGCGGGGGGCGGCTGTACCTGCTGCCGCAGAGGAACGGGGCGGTGTCGCTTCGGGTGTCCTACGTGCCCGCCGCCGAGCACATAGACATCCGGTCCGACGTGCCGGACACGCAGATTCCGGAGGTCGCGCTCGACTGGTTCTTGCAGGACGCGGCGTGCAGGGCGGCGAGGAAATACGGGGTGCCTCCCGACATGGCGTCGAGCCGTGCCGCACTTGAGGCGCAGGCGATGGCCGCGCTTGCCTCGAAGCACACCGGTCCGAGGTATGGTAACTTCACCCGCGTTGATGCGACCGGGTATTGACCGAGGAGACGACGATGGCGCAGGAGAAGTCGAAGAAGCAGCCGAAGGCCGCCGCGAGGAAGAACAATGCGGACGAGTACGAGAGCGACGACATCGTGCTCGAAACGGCGCCAGAGCGGGCCGTGCGCATCGTCAATCTGTCGTCGCGGATCGGCAGGGCCGTGGCGGGCGGCGGCAGGACCGAGTTCATGGTGGACGGCATCAACTACCCCATCAAGCACGCCGCGGATCTCGTCGCGTCCGGCCGTCCGCCGTTCCGCGTGGACCGGCGATACGTGAGCACGAAGGGGCCGGTGCGCAGCGCCTTCCTCGAAAAGTGGGGCAAGTCGGGTTCCAAGAGCGGCTTCGACATGGGGCTGCGCGACTTCGACGCGCTGACGGACGCCGAGCGCAAGGTGTTGGCGGACCTGACCGCCGAAGGCGTCGCGGCCCGTACGCGCGCGGGCGACGCGGAGGGCGCCCCCGCGGGTGAGTCGGCGCACGCCGCGGAATAGCGGGTGATGGACGAGAGCGCCGCCTACCGCGGGATGTGGTTCGCTCCGGACCCGCCGCCGGGGTTCGCGCGCTTCCTCCTGAACGTCGTCCCGGACGGGCAGAGCATCCGAACGAGGTCTGGTTCGCGGCTGTTTGCGAACCTGCGCACCGCGAATCCGGTGGACAGCATCGGCGCGCTCGCTCTCGGGCGCTGCTTGGGCGTGACCGGGTTCTACGGCCCGACGCGGCAGTTCTACACGGTCGCGGTGTTCGCGGACACGCTGCTCTACAACGCATACGTGTTCGTGTTGACGGGCATCCAGCAGGTGTTCCCCGGCATCTCGTCGGACCCGGCGTGGACAGTGGGAGACGCCGCGGGGTTGGAAAACACGTTCGGCATCCCGCTCTCGTCGGACTTCCCGGTGTCGTTCGCAACGCTCGGGAAGGACCTGTTCATGGCGGGTCCATTCACCGAGAACCGCATCTACCGGCTGCGCTTCGAGAATGACGGGAGCATCTTCCAGACGGAGGCGTTCGCCCTCGACCGCGCGGAGCCGCGGAACCAGCGCGGCATCGACGATCCTCCGCCGTACCAGCGCATCCCGCCGCAGGCGCGGATCATCGGGTCCAACGGGACGCGGCTGTTCGTACTCGACGTGGGGCTCGGGTGGTCGAACCTCGCGGACGGCGACGCATGGCCCGCGCAGAATACGCTCGACTTGGACAGCGGGCAGGCGGACAGCGCGACGGGGCTCCTGCACCTCGGCGGCGCGATACACGCCTTCAAGCAGCGGTCGGTGTGGCGGCTCGCCGGTGACTTCACGACCATCGAGCGAACCCGTGCCGACCTCGTGGGAACGGCCGCGGGGCTACTGTCGCACCGCGCCCTCGTGGCGAGCGGGACCTACGTTCTCGCGCTCACGTCGAGCGGCGTGCGCTCCTACGACGGCAACACGTTCGGGCCGTCGTCCTTGTCGGAACCCATCGACACGCTCCTACGCTCCGAGCAGTCGTTCGCGGAACTCGGCGACGAGGTGGGACGCATCCGAATCACGCGCACCGGCATCGCGCAGTCGTGGAGCGCGTACAACCACGGCGACAACTCGGTCTGGTTCGTGTTCCCCTCGGACATCCCGGACCGCCCGACGGTGGCCGCGGTCTACCACCTCAAGACGGAGGGCTGGACGTTCAACACGATTCCGACCGCTCTTGCTGGCGCGTGGATACCGTCGTACGACGGGCACGGATACTTCGTGACCGGCGACGACGTCGGGACGCTGTTCGTCCACGGCTACGGGCCGAACGACACGCAAACGAACCGCTCGTCGGGCGCCATCGAAGAGGTCGCCATCGACGCGCGGGTCGTGACGCGCGTGTTCCACCAGAAGAACCTGACGCCGTTCCGCCCGCGGTTCGCGCGCGTGCGGGTGGAGTCGACTTCGGACGCGGACGTGTCGTTGCTCATGCGGCCCGTCGCCGGGAGTGCGCCGACCGCGGGCTGGCCCACGACGACCTTCGACACGCTACCACTCGGGTCTACCGAGTTCACGACGCTGGCCGGGGCCACGGGGAACGGGTGGCGGCTTGCGACGGACCGCCTCGAAACGGATACGGTGGTAGACGTGAAGCGGGGCGTACCCGGGTATCCTGCACCGGAATGGTACTTCTCCATTTCGTCGAACGCGCTCGACGTTGAGTGGAAGGCGTACTCGGTGGGCGCCGACATCGTGCCCGTGGCGAGGCGGTAGACGCATGGCGAACCAGAGCAAGGTCCCGTCTGCGCCCGTCTCGTTCGAGGGCGTGACCGACATGCGCGAGTTGACGCGGCGGTTGCAGCGCCTCACGACCGACGCGTACACGAACCTCGCCGGGGACACGCACACGTCCAACGCTTCGCACGGGTGGCGGCAGGCGGTTGATGACGCGACGGGCGACCTCGTTACGTATTACCTGCTCCGCGGCGAGTGGGTCGAGGTGTCGCGGACGGCGGTGCCGACATGAGCATCTACCGCCCCACGATCTACGGCGTCGGGACCGTGGCCGCTGCGACGGTCAACGGGAACTTCACCGGCATTCGGAGTGGCGTCAACGAGATCGAGTTGACGGAGATTCCGGACGACGCCGCGTTCTCAAACGACAAGTTCGCGGTGTCGCGTGGGCGCCTCACGCTGCCCGCTTTCGCGTTCGATGGGCTGGGCGTACCATTTCCGGACATGATACATCTGTGGTCGTCTCAAATGCCCGTCGGAGGACGCATCGAGTTCTGCGACGGGAGCACAATAGCCCCGCAGTTTATGGAAGTTCAGGTAGAGGCGCTGCGTCCGACAAGCACGGGCAGACTTGGAATTGTGTCGTCCGACACCGCGCCGCTGCTGAACTTCTACCAGCACTTGGAGTGTGACGTGGCGTTCCGGGCCGGTGATACGCTTCGCGTGTCGGTCGCATTGGCGTTTGCTAATTCCGGCCAGTTTACCTTGACCGGCAGGACGCGGGCGACCTGATGCCGCGCTACGCAATCACGACGACCTTCGCCGATCCGAACCCGCTGCGCGCGCCGCAGTTGGATGCGGAGTACGATGCCATCGAGGACGCGACGAACAACGTCGTGGACATCGACGCCGCGCAGACGCAGTTCGATCCGGTGTCGGTTGGGGCGGGGGACTTCCCTTCCCGCAAGTTGGCTCGCCGCCGATTCGTGGTCCCGTACCTGTTCGACAACGCGGGCGCCGTCACGGCCGCTGCGCCGCCCTCACCGACGGCCCTGATTCAACTGAAATCGTTCCGGCAGTGCGGGAGCGACGGGCAGATACTCGGGCTGTCCGTAGCCGCGTTCGGCGTGCCCGGCTCCGTTTCCCCCATGTCGGGCGTGCTCGGCGCGAGTACGATTACGTACACGTTGCGGAACAGCGGAAACAGGGTCCCGTCGTCGCTCGTCATCGACACGTTTGACGAGGCGCCTGCGCTCGTTTCGATAGCGGGGTTCGAGCACACGGACTTCGTTGGGATGGCGCACGGAGAGGCCGCCATGCTCTCGGTCGCCGCGTCCGTCGCTCGCGGCGACTTCCTTTCCCTGTGGGTGGAGGTCGCCTACAGCGGCGCCTTCACGTTCACGTCCGACCTGATGGCAACCCTTTGGGTTGCGGAAGAGTTCGTGTAGTCATGCTGCACTTCAACGACGGATCGTTCTACGGGGGCGTGCGGCCGACGACAGCGCGGCTGAACGAACAGGACCGCCGCGTGGCGTCTGCGCTCTCGCAGATCACGGACGAAAATCTGTCGCGCGCGGCGGCCGTCCGGGCGAACCTCCTTGAGGACTCGGATGGCGACCTTCTGTTGCAGACGCCGACCGTGGACTTGGAGGGGGTGGCGGCGTACAAGGCGCAGCAGACGACTATCGCAGCCGGGTCGTTCGTGCGGTTCACGGTCGAGCGCCTTCGCGATACTCCGGATAACCGAATCGTGGCGTTCCTGCGGCAGGGTGATGTAAATATTGCCGCCACGCTCACGCTCAACGAGGACGACCACTACGAGGAGACGACGACCTTCCTGTTCAATCCGGTCGCCGGATCGACCATCTCCATCCTGATGCGCATTGAAGCGGACGCCGTGGGCGTGTTCGCGCAGTGCGCGACAGCGTCGGTGCGGTTCACGCAGCCGCTCGTTGCCCCGTAACCTCGGACGGGAGTAGGATGTAGGCATGGGCTGGTGGGACGAACATGGTGGCGGGGCAATCGGCACGGGGATCGGCGGCGCTATCGGCGCGCTCGGCTTTCTTACCGGCAACCCGGTTCTTGGCGCGGGCACGATGTCGGCTGGCGCTGGGCTCGGCGGGTCCATCGGTTCGCAGTTCGACACGCCCGCGGCGCCGCAGCGCGTCGGCGGATTCAGCGACAAGCAGATCGAGGCGATTATCGAGGCGCAGCGGCGCCGCGGGACCGCCTCCATCAACGCGGCGACCACGCGCGGGATGCGCTTGTCCGCGGCGGGCGCTTCGACGGCCGGAACGGGCGGGCTCGTCCGCAGCGGGCTCCTCGGTGGTCGCCTTGCCGACATCGCGGGTGACGCGGGGCTTGCGACGGCGAACTTGGAGGGCGACCTTGCCAATATGGCGGCGGCCATGTACGCGAATCGGCAGTACGCTCCGCCGTCTCCGGGGATGTTCGAGAGAATCGCCCCGGCCTTGACGCAGATCGGCGCCCCGCTGATCGGGCAGGCGCTCTCTCCGGAACCTGCCCCGTGGCGCTCTCCGATGGACTACAAGCCTCCGCCGCTCTCGGCGCTTGACCCGAGCAGTAAGTGGTGGATGGGCGGCGGGTCTCCGACACCACCGACTTGGCGGGTGTAATGGCCGCCCCTTCCTACGGACCGGGGACGCGGCCGACGTACAGCAAGGACCGCGGGGCCGCGATTGCGGCGGCACTCGGGCCGCTCGCGACGACGGCGACGACCATCGCGGACCGGCTACGCGAGCAGGGGATTCACGCTCGCGACGCGGAGGAAGCCGCGGCGGAGGAGATGCGGCGCAACCTCCGCGAGGACGCGCTGTTCGAGCGCGGCGCGACGTTCAGTCTGCTCGGGCAGCAGGCAGCGGCGGGACAGGCGCCGGGTGCTATGCCGCCGGGACTCGGGTTCGCGGGTCCGATGCTTGGGGGCATCGCGCAGGAGGCGTCGCGTCGGCGCGGGTTCGAGGAGGCGATGCAGGTTGAGCCGATCGTGCAGTCGCTCATGCGGCTTGCCCCGCAGGTCGAGCCGGGCCCGGCGTACGGTGCGCCGGTGTACCGCGAGGGCGTTGACCCGGCCGTGGCGTCCGAGGGGCGGCTCGAGTGGGGCGGTGGCGGCCCGGGCGCCGTGGGCGCACAGGTCGTCGCTCCGCGCTCGATGCAGGAGCGGCGGATGGAGACGGCACGCGCGTTGACGCTCGGCGCTCCGGCGGAGGTCGGGGAGGCGGCGCCGCGCATCGCTCCGTTCATCGGGACGGGGCGCGGCGAGAAGGGGCAGAAGCACACGATCATGGAGTACCGCGGCCTTCCACAGCGCGGGCAGGTGTCGCCGCCGCGAGTGCGCGGCGCGGCCTTGCAGCCGACGGATCAGATGGCCCTCACGCTCCTGCGCGGCGCGCAACGGCAGTATCTTGAGGGACTCCAAGCCGCGTACCCGCAGGCGAGCAAAATCATCTCAGACGGTCTGGCGCGGGAGCTCGAAGTGGATGAGATCGCGGTCGAACTGTCGAGGTGGACGCGGCAGAGCGTCGAGCCGTTCACCGACTGGTTCAGGAACAGAGACCCGGAAGCATACGCGCGCGTGTTCGGTGGACGTGGGCTGCCGGGCGGACCCCCTCCGCCCGCAGGCCAGCGCGTGGTTGACTACGACGCGCAGGGCAATCCTGTCCGGTGAGGTCCGCCGATGCGCGAGGCCCGACTGCATGATGGGACGGTCCTCCGGTTCCCGGACGAGACGACCGACGATGTGATGACGGCGACGGTGCGGCGGCACCTCGCTTCGTCGGGCGCCCCCGCGACCGGCCCCGAGTCGATGCCGCAGACGCTCGACCTGACGCAGCCCGCCCTCCCGGCTCCCGAGCCCATCCCCGTTCCCACCCCCGTCTCGCAACTGCGCGGCGTGACCACGATGCGCGCCGGGCCGACCGGCACCATGCCGTCCGGTCCGCCGCTCTGGACCGAACCGGCCGAGCGGATGTGGCGCGCGCTCGAACCGGAACAGCAGGACGTGCAGACGAGCGGGCCGACCACGATGACCGCAGGTCCCACGGGGGCGATGCCGTCCGCGCCCCCGACGTGGGCGTCTCCCGGTCCCGGACTGCGGAACGTGGCGCGCGGCGTCGTCGGGCTTCCGGCTACCGCGATCACGATCCCAGGAACGCTCATCGACCCGGAGCGCGTGGAGGCAGTACCCCATCTGGCGGCGGGGCTGCTGCCCTTCGGGCCGGAGGCGATGGCCGCGTACGGCGCGCCCCCCGGGGAGCGCACGGAGGCGTTCGCGCGCCAGTTCGGAGCGGGTGGCGGCTTGTCGCTCCCCTACGCGGCGTTGGCCGTGAAGGGCGTTCCGCGCGTCATCGCCAAGTTCCGCCCCCGTCCGTCCGCCGCAGCAGAGGCGGCAGCGCGCATGGCCGTGGAGAAGGGCACGGCGACCCCCACGCAGAAGGTCGTCATGGAGCAGGCGGCGCGCGCGACCACGCCCGAGGCGCTGCGCACGCAGGCGGCGGCTCGCCAAGCGACGGGTGCCGCAGCGGCGGAAGTCGCGCTGGCGGCGGAGATGGGGCGTGTGGCGGCGCAGACGGCCGCACGTCCTAGCGGTCCGGTGCCTGTCCCCGAAGTTCCCCGTGGAACATCGGCAGAACCGACGCCTCCGCGAGTAGTTGCGCCCGCGCCTCCGATTTCGACGCCCGAAGTGTCCCCCGAAATCGTCCAAGGCCCGCAAGGTCCCGTCACCGTCAACTGGCCCAAAGGGATGCGACCGGGCGAACAGCGCGCCCCCCCCGCCCCCGTGCTCGCGGAGCCCGGTGCGCGGCCCGTGTCGGCGCCCATCCCCGAGGCGGTGCGCGCCGCGACCGCGGAGAGCGTCGGGGCGCCGGTGCCCGGGAAGGGCGGGGAACGCGGGGCCGCGGATGTGAGCGGCCTCGAATCGGTCGTTCGTAAGGGTCCGTCAACCGCTGTCACCGGCTACGGCGGCGGACCCGTGCGGCGGCTACAGGAAGCCTTCGAGACGAAGGTCACGCAGCCCACCATGCGGCGCCTCGCAGCGCGGTTCCCCAACGTCCGCGACCGGATCACCTACTGGCTCGTGGACGACAAAGTGCATCAGCCCGCGGAGGTTCGCGGCGTGCTCGACGCCTACGAGGATCGGATGCGAGCGCGACGGCTGATGGCGCAGGACATCGCTCGCGTCGCGTCGTCGATCCCCAAGGAGGACCGCGCGCTCGTCTTTCAGGCGATGGCGCCGCCCGAGCCCCGCACGCCCGGCGCACCGCTTGACTTCGCGTCCCCCGAGGGACAGGCGCTCGCGCGGCACTTCGACAAGGTGGCACCCATCGCGCAGCAGATGATGGAGAACGCCGCCGAGATGCAGCGGCTCGCGCGACGCGGCTTCACGACTCTCGACCAGTCGGCCAACCTCTCGAAGTTCGAGGGCCGCTTCGGGCAGTACCTTCCCTACTTGCAGCCCGGGTTCGCGCAGCGCGCGAAGTCGCTCCTCCTGCGGCGGCCAGCCGGTGTTCCGAGGATGGGCAACTACGGCTTCACGAAGAAGCGCACCGACATCCCGCTCGACGTGCGGCGGCAGGAAGGGGCGCTCGTCGAGGACCCGGCCGCGGCGTTCCTCCACGCCGAGCAGCAGGCGATGCACGCCATCGAGACGGCACACGTCATCGAGGACATGGCGGCGGATCCGAGCGTCGCGGTCTCGACGTGGGATGCGCACACGTCCGCCCGGAACACAGAGAAAGGTCCGGCGCGGGACGCGGCGCTCGCAAAGGCGAAGGAGATCGAGGCGCGCGCGCAGGAACTCGAAGCGCAGGGATGGAAGCCAGTTCCCGACGACGCGCACTACGGCCCCATGCGCGGCGGCGTCGTCCACCCGTCCGCATTAGACGACCTCGTTGATCTCGCAGGCCCCAAGACCGAATTGCGGGAGGCGTGGAACCTTGCGTGGTCCGCGTGGAAGAGCGGCATGATCGCGAACCCCAAGACGCTACTCGTCAACGTGTTCGGAGGGTCGTGGAACGTCAACCTCTACGGCATCCCCGTCGCGGACATCCCGTCCCGGTGGCTCGACGCCGCGAGCGACATGGCCAGCGACGCGTCGCTCTGGCGGGAAGCGCAGGTGAATGGCGCCGTCGGGTCGTCGCTGACGAACGTAGAACTTGTTGCGATGCGGGACGCCCTCGCGCCCGAACTCGCCAACGCCGGAAAGTTGAAGCCCGAGATGGTTGCACTGCGCCTCGCGCGTGCGTATCACGGCGCCGTTACCGGAGCACCGGGCATCGGCCACCTGTTGCGCGCGTACCAGCACGTCGAGGCCGCGACGAAATACATCATCTACAAGGACGCGAGGATGCGCGGCAAGACACCGGCCGAGGCGACGGCGCTCGCGCAGAAGTGGGGGCTGAACTACAACCGCGTGGGACGGCTCACGAGGCATGCACGCAAAGTTCTCCCGTTCATCACGTTCCCGGTGAAGCAGGCGCAGTTGGAGTTGTACGCCGCGGCGACCCGCCCGTGGACGTACTGGAAGTGGTGGCTCGCGTACGAACTGGCGATGGAGAGCGCGACCGCGGACGAGAGCGAGCACGAGACCAAGAACCGCCAGCGCGTCACGTTCCCGGGGCAGATTCCGGTCGGCAAGGAGCCGCGCGGGACCATGCTGGCCGACATCCGTCAGGCGATGCCGCCCGTGGGGCTTGGCGGTCTCGCGTGGAAGGGCGGTCGGGCGTTCGTCGAGGGTCGCCCCGCGGAAGCGGCCGGGCGCATAGCGCAGTTCGCCGGGCAGTACGGACTCAGCCCGATGGGGATGCCGCCAGCGCAGGTTGTTCGTGCGGCGTCCGGCATCGACCCGCGCACGGGCGTTCCGATGCGACAGTCGATGCCGCCGGAAGCAGAGGTGATCGCGCGCGGCGGCGCCGTCGCAAGGACGCTCGTGCCCGCGCTCGCCGTGCAGGCACTACGGGTCCCGCGCATCGTCGCGGGCAAGACGGACCGCTATGGCAAGCGGTACACGAACGCGGGACAGCGGTTGCGCGACCTTGAGGCGACGTTCGCCCCGATCCCCGTCTACCCGATGGACATCCCGGACCGCGCGGCGAAGGCACGCAAGGAGGAGCGCGCCGAACGGAGAGCGCGCAGGAAGTACGATTGGTCGGAAGAGTACTTGGGTTGGTGACAACCGCAACGCGCCGGTGGTCTCGGCGTTGGGAGACGATGGTGGCGGACACGAGCGAGAGCGGGGTCACGGTGCGGCTGCCGTCGGTGCGCAACGTGAGCCCGTGGTTGGTGGCGGTCGTCCTGTCGGGCGCGGGCGTCGGGACAGGGACCGTGTACGGGCGGTCGGTCACGTCCGCACAGGTGGAGTCACAGGCGGCGCAGATCGCCCGGCTCGACGAGCGGCTGAAGAGCGTGGAAGCGCAGATCACCAAGATGGACGCGAAGATCGACCGGCTGTTGGAGCGGCCATGATCGCCGCCGCGACCCGCGAACGCATCGTGCTCGCCGCGCGCGCGCTCGACGGGGTGCCGTACGTGTGGGGAGGGAACCGGCTCGCAGATGTCGGCGGGCTCGACTGCTCCGGGTACGTACAGTGGGTGCTCCACGTCGCCGGGTGCGAGCCGTGGGCGTCGGCGTTCTTGAGGCCCGACTTCACGGCGGACATGCTCTGGAAGCGGTGCGCGCCCATCGGCGAGGACGAACACGCGCTCCCCGGGGACCTCGCGTTCTACGGGCGGGACGGGATGGCGAACCACGTCGTCATCGTCGAGACGATCACGGTGGGTGGCGCGGAGGTCACGGTCATCGGGTCGTCGAGGGGCGACTCGAAGTGCCTGACCGTCGCGGACGCGCTGGTCCGCGGCGCGCGCGTCTTGTCGGGGCGCCCGGCGATGTACCGCCGCGACCTCCTCGGGTACAGGCGGCCGCGGCTCCACGAGGCGCCCGCATGAACGATTCGCGCGAGGTTGTGGGGTGGGCGCTCATCGCGGCAGCGGTCGCGTTCTGCGCCCTCGTGGATGAGAAGCAGACACATCACGAATCCCGGCGTCGTGCCGCGCCCCTACGGCCGCGTTGACGCGAACGGGGGCTCCACGACCGGAGGACCTTCGCAATGGTTGATTC
>ERZ1292644.492-Hain-H14-01um-R2-492-length-26595-cov-7_pt1 | contig 26595 bp, 52 predicted proteins | sample MGYA00564402_ERZ1292644 | MGnify/ENA primary metagenome ERZ1292644 (study PRJEB36523, sample SAMEA6512644) | groundwater metagenome | collected 2019-01-09 | study: AquaDiva: Metagenomics assemblies of 32 groundwater samples
GACCTTGTACTTCTCGATGTAGGCCCGGCGGTGAACCTTGCCGGCCTCGAAGTCGGCCATGGTTTTGCGTTTACCATCGGCGCGATGACCCATATCGCAGTGAGCACAGACCAGGGGTCCGCCCATGCTGGGCTCGAAGCCTACGCAGCCACAGAACAGGCAGGGAGGCGGATCAGGGACCTCCAGCTCGACATGTTGGCCAATCCCTGTGGCCACGAAGTAACGGCTCATCGGACCTCGTCCAGGATGTCCATGATCCGTTCGAGCCGCGCGATGTACTCCTCCGAATCGGCGCGACAGTCGTCTCCTAGCTTCAGATTGAGCTGTACGAGACGATTGATGTCTCGACGTCCAACCAAGAGGGCGTTGCGACAAGCGTCTACAGCGCCAACGTAGAGGCTCTGGACGTTTACTTCGACAAGGGGGAGTAAATGGTCTTCGGCTGGGTCTGGCATGACAATCGAGTTCCAAGAGGCACAAAATCATCTCGCAATCCCATTGTCAATTTTCCAAGTATTGGTACCTCCACAGGCCTCTAACGCAAATGCTTGCGCAGCTATCTCAACAATCCTCAAACGATCAGGTAACGGTCGCGCAAGTACTCATCCCACATCAACAAAGCGTAATGAGGACGATCAGTTCCGGACAATCTACTGATCATCAACCAAGCCACCTTGGTCAAGGCCTGGTTATCCACAAGGTCAAAATCGGCGCAGCAAATACTTTCATGATTTAGATCTCGATAACCCCTATCCCTAGTGTGACCTCGAAACTAGAGGCTCTACAGAGGGGAAAGCAGAGCGCAGGCTCATGGGATTGGGCACTTAGAAAACTCGTGAGTTTTCCATTCGAAGTAAACCCTCCTCGTTGAACAGGCGAGAAGGAGGGATTGGACCTTGCGCGCACGCCTCTCGCTGAGGTGAAAACGAGTTCAAATGATCAACGCAAATCCCGGGCAGGCATTGGAAAACTCATGAGTTTTCTCGATCTGGTCAGATCTCCCAAGATCTGGGTGGATCACGCAAGTGCTGCCACAGGGCGCCCTGTGATCTTGAGAGTTTTCCGGGCCCATAGAGGCCTAGATCTGAACCCGCTACCCCAGTAGAGTGAGCCCGCCCAATGCCCGCCCATACATACCTTGACAATGCAGATCTGGTTGACAATGCGGATTATAGGATCTGCACAGATTCAACCGGGGATTTTTGCATTCTTTTGATTGTGGTAGCCGATAACGGCGTTGACAATCAGATCTTCACCACGTAATCGTTGACGGGAATCCAAGCAGTTATGAGCAAAAAGCAATCAAGACGAAGCATCAGCGTGTCTGGGGAGACCTATGACCGCTTGAGGGCCTATGCGGGGGCCAACGGGAAGACTGGATCTGGGGTCGTGGAAGACCTGCTTCGGGGGTTCTTCGAGATGCCTGATAGAGATCAGAAGGAGAAGATTGCGCCGATTCCTAGGTACGAGCGGAAGCCACCCACCCCCAAGGCTGAGCGAGTCATGGTGATGACCACCCCTGAGCTGGGCCCTGAGGCCGCCTGGGTAGAGAATGGTCCCGCCGACCGAGTCCAGGTGATCAAGGATGTGACGGAAGCCAAGGCCGCCTTGGCCAAGAAGGAGGAGCCCGAGGTCAAGAAGAAGGATGGTGTGATCCTCGGCGACATGGCCTCGAAGATCTTCACGTTCTAGGGAACGTCGTCTATTCGTCGGTAGACGACGTCTGGTGATCGGTAGAGATCGTCCATCACCTAGTAAACAGATTGTTTGGAGCTAGCTTAATAGGTTTTAAGTTGGCTGCTGGAGAACGGAAAACTCATGAGTTTTCTATTGTTATACCGGCTCGCACCGATTGGGATTGGGTTTGATTAGGTCGAGCTGGCGTGATCGTCTACTGATCAGTAGACGTGGTGGCCTAGTACCAGCACTGAGTTTTCCCTTACCCGCGCAAGGGCTTGCGCCGATTTGCTGAAAAATCCCAGTCGGCCGGTTGTAGAGGGAGCATGGCAAAACCGTTCCGGCCCCACACTGGCGAGTACGTTCTCTACCGCGACGATCACACCCGTACGTGGCGCAGAGGCAAGGTCTTCTCGTACGAGTCGCACTATGACGTGCGCATCTACCTGGCCTGTGGGATCGCCTGCGCCGTGTTCCGCGTCTCGGAGCTTCGCCCCATCCTCAACGGCCAATGAAAAAGGAGACCCTCTCACCTGTAGTAGGAGAACCATGAAGCTGCCTCTCACCATCGGCTACACCCCAGACGGCGAACTGGTCCAGCTGCCTATCGACGCACTGCGTCGCCACATGCTTGCGCTCGGTGCCTCGGGCTCGGGCAAGACTGTCCTCTGCAAGGTCATGGTCGAGGAGTGCATCCGTAAGCGGCTGCCCGTCATCGCCGTGGACCCTCAGGGCGACCTGGCCTCGCTGGCACTCGCCGAGGACCCGGCCGTGCTGGTCAAGATGGGAGTCGACCCTGCCATCGCGCGCGAGTTCCACAATCGTGTGGACGTGAAAATCTGGACGCCCGGGGCAACGCTGGGTATCCCGGTCAGCTTCACGCCAGCGATGGACGTGCCTGGGGATGTTCGGCCCGAGGACCGTATCCGGGCATTCGGTGCGGTCGGTCAAGCGCTCGCCGGTATGGTGGCCTGCAACGATGAGACTGCCCCCGTGGCGTTCTCGATGATCCTGGAGTACGCGGACAAGCAAGGGCTCGCCTGCACGACCATCGATGATTTCCTCGCGTTCCTCGGTGACCCGCCGCTCCCTCTCGCACGTGAACTTGATCCGGTCTTTGACAGCAAGGCTCGCGCAAAAGCCCACAAGGCTTTTCTCCTCAAGACTTTGGGCGCGAATCGCCTGATGTTCGATTTGGGCAAGCCTATCGATATCAACGAGATGTTCGGCCTGTGGACCGGCGGACCCGCCGACAACGGCAAGGTCCGGCTTTCCATCGTCTACCTGAATACGCTCACCTCTCAGGAGGACAAGGAAATTTTCGTCTCGCTGCTTTGTAGTGCTCTGTACCAGTGGATGCTCACTCTCGACGGCGAGCAGCTCTGGGGATTGTTCTACATGGATGAGGTCGCGCCCTACCTGCCGCCGGTCAAGAATCCCGCCAGCAAGCAAGGGCTGATGCTGCTGATGCGCCAGGCCCGGAAGTACGGCCTCTGCTGTTTGCTGGCCACGCAATCGCCCGGTGACATCGACTACAAGGCTCTCGGCCAGGTGGGTACGATGGCTCTCGGGCGCATCATGGGCGAGCGTGCGCTGGGCAAGGTCGAGCCGATTCTCCGGGCACTGCCGGGTATCGACACGGAGGCAATCATCGCAGGGCTGCCAGGCATGGCGCGCGGTCGATTCATCCTGGTGAATCCCGATGTGTACGAGACTCCGGTGGAGGCGCAGGTTCGCTGGCTGGTCTCGAAGCATAAGACCGTAACTACAGACGGGGTGGCTGATTTGGTCACGGACGACGACCGTGAAAAATACGGGTGAGTCGGTTGTAGTACGGACATGAGGGAACACAAAGGCGAGCGCGGAACCTGCCCTGGCTGTAAGGGTGATCGAGACGAGAAGGGAGTTGTGAGGACGGCCAATCTCCTGGTCGAGCACCTGATCGTAGCGGAGGGTAAGAAGCTCAACGCGAAGGGGCAAATCGACTGGGGCTAGGCCCTCCGAATAGAGTTTTCCTTCCCTGTGAAAGAATCAAGCACTTGGACTGTAGATAGAGCATGACCGAACAAGACAAGACCCGCCTCAAGAACGCAGAAATCAACGTCAAGCGCTTGGAGAAGCGTGTGATTCAGCTGGAGGAGGAGATGGCCCTATGCATCACCTTCATGCGCAAGGCTGCCGAGAAAATGGCCAAGGAGAAGGACCCGAACTTCAAGACCCATGAAAATCACGAAGCCTGAACTTGTAGGAGAGTCATGAGCAAGTACAACTGGACGAAGCTGTTCTCGGTTCGTGGCGGTCACAAGTATTTCCGCGATGAGATCACCAAGATGATCGCCCTCGCCGACGACTCGGGTTCCGTGCCCGACCGTACAGAGGACGGCGTGCTGTGGCTGGATTTCCAGCGGTGCGTCTGCATCAAGACAGACAATACCGGCCACACCTGGATCACCATCCCCGTACTCCAGGAGTCACGCTACGGTGGCCCGGTCAGGAAGTCCGCAACTCCGTCTTCAACCAAGGAGGCGATCGAGGTCTGCGCTCGATTCGGGCTGAAGCTCGCGCTGGAGGGCGAGCGGTTCCTGATGATCAGGGCGGAGTCAGAGGTAGCGGAACAAGACCGCAACGAGCGCACCGCCGATCAGAACTGCGACATATAGACTAAGCTTCGTTCTCTTTCGGTCTTTCGGCATTCTTTCGACGACGCCGGCAAGCAGCTCACGCTTGTCCACGTCGTCTTATCTCGTGCGTGATGCTCAATGTCTACTGGGTGAAAATTCCCAGCCGCTCAACTGTAGGGAGAATATGAACAGCGACTACAAAGTGGGCGACAAGGTTCGCGTCGACGATGGAGAGAATCCTCCGTTCGTCGGAATCGTGTGCGGCCCGAACCCTAAGAACACCGCTGAATACGAAGTGAACAGCGACGGCAAAGCCTGGTACGTTCACTGGGCCTATATGAGGAGCGCGTCATGATCCTCTTCCTCTGCTACGTGTGCCCGCCGTTCGCAGTGCTATTCATGGGCAGGCCGTTCAGCGCCATCCTGAACTTCTTCCTGTGTGCATTCTTCTGGGTGCCCGGCGTGAAGCACGCACTCGCCTGTTACGCAGACAGCAAGGTCAACGGCATCACCCGCGCCATCCACAACCCGAAGTGGACGCGAGCGAACGACGAGCAGTCCGAAGGTCGTGTGCGGCGTCGAGGTCAACCAGAGATTCAGACGGTCGTCATCTACGACAATCCCCACGTCGGCAAGAACGGCACGTACTTCCGCCCGAAGAACTAACCGCTCTACAGGTAGAGGCGGTTTCTCTTCCACCCAGGAACGGAAAACTCATGAGTTTTCCATGTACCTAGCCGCGCAAGCACTTGCGTAGGTGAGGTTGTTCCTTGGCCGAGCTGCGCCACCGCACCAGCCTGTACGGTGGTACGGCGTGGTGCGTCATAGATTCCACAGACCAAGCTTCTACTACAATCGAGCCGCTAACTTTTTTCACAGCCTAGAGTTTTCCTTTTTCCCCATAGGTCCCCCGGGCGATTGTCACCCCCTCCTGGTACAAGTGGTGACGCAAAGATTTTCACCGGAATCCTGAAAAAGAAACTGCTGTGGATTGTAGTTCGGGCATGAGCAACCTCACCAACAAGATGGAGACCCAGATGCTTACCGACGCCGACACCCGCTTCTCGCTTCTCGAACTGGACGGCCCGACCCCGGCGCCCGTCTCCGTTCCACTGGTCGTGGTTGCCGATGAGAGCGGCCCGATCTCCGCCGAGGGCAAGCGCCGTGCGGAGGAGGACGAGGCGGCAGCCGTGGCCCTCGGCTGGTCGCTGGCACCCCCGGTGTACGCCATCGGTTCCAAGGTCAACAGCACGGGCGTTGCGAACTTCCGCGCCAGCCGTGTGGAGCACGACGCCAAGCCCTCGGTGACCGAGGCGTGTGGCAAGCTGATCGATCTCGTCGAGAAGGAGGACCGCAAGGATCTCGTCGTGAAGGTCCCCACCCTCAAGATGCTCGACGACGGCCGTGTCACCCGTGGCCAGGGTCCGCTCCAGGTCTCGGAGCGTGCCATCACGGGCGTGGGCGTCATGATCACCCCCGGTGGTGCGAGCTACCTCCGTGCGTGCCCCCCGGCGCTGCGTGCCACGAACTTCAACCACTGGGCGCAGAACGGCTGGCGTGAGGATCAGCGTGCCACCTCCGCTCTCGTCGAGGCATGGGACGAGGCGGGCCGCAAGGGCGAGAAGCCGGCTCCGGTCATGGTCGAGAAGGAATGCACCCTCCGCACCCGCCTCAACCACACGAGCAACAAGCGTGAGGCGTGGAGCTTCGTGGGTCCGCGCTACAACGCGCACGACATCAACGATATCGCCGACCAGATCATGCGCTCGGAAGCGATCCCGGGCGATGCGAAGTGCGACATCGTGTACGACGGGTACAAGGCCCGGATCGATGTCCTGTTCCACACGGACATTCAGCCCGAGAAGGCTGTGGCCGGCGAGATCTTCAAGGCTGGCATCATGGTCAAGACTGCCGACGACGGCAGCGGCTCGATCCAGATCTCGGCGCAGGTGTTCCGCAACCTCTGTCTCAACCTGATCATCATCGATCACGCGAAGGATCTGGTCACCCGTCGCCGCCACTTCGGGGCGGGTATCGAGGAGAGCGTCGCCGAGGGCATCGCCACGGCCATGGGCAAGGTCAAGCACTTCGCCGACAAGTGGAGCGAGGCCACCCTGGAGAATGTGATCGAGCGCTACGGCGTCAACGATGTCGAGAGCGTGCTCCGTGGCCTGGTCCACAACAAGGTGGTCCACGTCTCGGGTGTGAAGCCGGAGGAGATGTTCGAGCGTCTCATGCGCGCCTACCAGGCCGAGCCTGGCTACGGCAAGGATGCCATCGTCAACGCCGTGACGCGTTGCGCTCACACCGAGACCTGGGGCAAGTGGACGGACGTGGAGGATCTGGAGCGCAAGGGTGGGGAGCTTCTCTTCGCCAAGGTCTGGAACGTCGCCATCAGCGACGAGGACCGCGAACAGCTCTCGTACTAGCGAGGGGCCGGGCGTTTCCCTGAAAAAGGAGGGCGCCCCGTTTGTAGTACAGACATCGGCGCCACAGTGTTGGCGCCCACGCTCGTGGTTTACCGAGCCGACTGGCCCACGCACGGGCTTTTTCTGCTGGCCGTAAAGAGTTTTCCTTTTCCCTCTGAAAAATCAGAGCTGCTGAGCTGTAGGAGGAACATGGCGGAATGGAAAGAGTCGAAGCCGGTGATCGACCGCAGCAACGTGCTGATGGTCTACACGGGCAAGCAAGCCTGCATGTGCGGTTGCTCGGGGAAGTATCGCTACCCCAAGGCGAACGCGGAGCTGGGCCACACTCAGCGTGGTTACGCGCTCAACCCGGAGGAGTTCAACGAGGCGCATGTCACCCGTGTGCTCAAGACCATGGCCACGCTCGACAACGTCGAGGTGTTCGAGATCTACGGCAAGGGCGGTGACTCGCTGTACTACGGCTGGGATGACCCCGAGAGCAACCGGCGCATCGCCGTCTATACCAAGCCGGGCGCACCGTACGTCAAGCCTGCAGGTGTTGGCGTGATCGAGGCTGATCCGTACAGGCCATCGGTCGGCTGAAAAATCTTCGCAGCTCAGTTGTAGGAGAATCATGGACCCCACTGCAAATCTCAAAGAGCAGCACGATCTGGCCATCAAGATGCAAAACGACTACGAGGAGGAGGATGGCAACGGCATCGATCAGGATGATGCCTACCGCCTCGCGCAGTTGGTTCATGCTCTCGATGAATGGCTTCGCAACAAGGGCTTCCTTCCAGCACAGTGGGCGCGATGAAGCCCAAGCTAACCGAGGAGGAGATCTTGGAGCTTGGCCGCCAGGCGATCAAGAAGCTGGGCATCAAGGTCTATGTGGTTCACTACAACCACAAGCACGGCGATGACGTCAGCGTGTTTGGTGGCGAGCAGCCGGCGCGGGAAGTTGCGCTGGCGATCATGGTCGAGCGCGTCTCCGAGTGGGATCCAGAAGATCGGATCAAGTTCGAGGGCTGCGAGAACTTCGATGATCAGATGACCGTGTTTCATCAGGTCGAGAAGGAAGTCAGCTACGGCGAGACGATCGAAATCCTGGAGCGCACGGTCCAATAGAAAACGGCAGGCTCCCCAAAGCCTGCCGTTGCGCCTATACGGTAAGAGTTTTCCACTCCTACAGCACGAGCGGAGCTAAGGTAAAAGGTTTTACCTTAGCTCTTTGAGCTACCCACCCGTGGGCTGCCTAGAACTCCTGCTCGGTCGCCGCTTCGGTCACGGCTTCGAGCTGCCTGTCGGTGATCGGGGCCGGCACCGGCTTGGCGTTCGGCTTGTCGTCCTCCTTGACGATGCGACGGAGACGATCGAGGCCGTTCTTGCTCAGGCGGTACTTGCCGTCGCCGATCTCGGTGGAGTGGACCAGCCACTGGCTGCGCACGAGCCGGCGGAGCGTGTTCCGCACTCGGCTGCAACCACGAGCCCGGCCGCCCTTCATCTTGTGCCAGTTGAGCCCTTCCATGATCTCGACGATCGAGTGGACTGGGCGCTTCTCCTGGGCCATGAAGGTGACGAGGAGCTGCTCGTTCTTCGTCAGTTCGTGGAAGGTGAGCTGGAGGGCGCCAGCACGCTGCCCCTGGGGGCTGAGTTCTGTCTTGTTTTGGGTGCTCATGTTCATATCTACAGGTGAGGTGGTTGGTATTTTCAGTGAAAATTTCCAGCCGTTCGGTTGTAGAGCTACCATGAACGAAAAGATCAAGCCTCTCGTGACGTTGGCTGATCAGCACGGAATGCTGATGGGTCAATACGAGAAGGCCGTTAGGAGCTTCATTGATCAGACCTACCACCTGGCAGACGTGGAGTTCTGGCCCATTCTGGAGGAGCTGAGCCAGGCCATGTGCAAGGCTACCGGCCCCAAGTTCGAGAAGTATCCTGACTCGAAGAAGGTGATCGAGGAGTTCGTTCGTAAGCGGCTGTTCGATCAGTATGACTCAGGGCTAATGATCCCTACATGGGAGAAGCTCGCCTCTTTCGCGCGCACGTACGCGCACCACAAGAAGCTCGTCTACAAGGTCTGCGACAAGTTCACCGACCTGGACATGGGAGACGACGGGTTCGGCGACTTCTGTGATTCGTTCGTGCTCGCCGGCAAAACCAAGTTCGGGCTGCTCATGGATGGCTCGCTCGCCAACATGAAGCAGATCGGCGCGAACTTGTTCCAGCATCCGCTGGAGCGTTTTATCCTGCGGGGAGAAAATTACATCGAGATGCATCTCGGTGAGGCACTGACCAAGCTGCTTCCGCCCGTCGTGCGCTCTTTCAGAGATCGTGATGTCGAAAAGGTGGAAAAGGATCCGCCCTCAGTTGTACTGAAGGACATGGACCTCGAAGCTGTCGCCGCAACGCTCGCGTCTCTCCTGGAGAAGACCACGCGCCCATTCCCGGGTCACGTGCAGATCAATCTGACCACGGACGAGCATGCGGCGCTGACCAAGGTCGTTCACATGTTCCAGCTCGCCGACCTCGTGAACTACAAGCGGGCGCAGGATTCCTACCCTCGTTTGTTGCAGGCCGTGAAGCTGGTCCTCGCGGTTGCAGATCATCCGGGGGCCAACCCGGGCGAGCAGATCTCCCTCGCAACGAAGACGCGCGCCCAGCTTGACTCGGCCGTGAAGTTCGCCGAGAAGTTGTAGCTCGTGCTGTGGTCTCGCTGTGGACGCCGAGACCCTGTGGATATTGCGAGTTTTCCAAACCACCAGTGGTTGCGCTGGGATGCGAACCTCTGTCCACAGAATGTCCGCAAGCATGCGAATCCACAGACAATTCACAGGTTCTTTTCCTTGATTGTCAGACCCATCGCGTAGTACAGCGCCGGACAACGAAAATATCAGGAGCCCTGGTTGTAGTAAGGGTAAGAGGGGCAGATCGACATGGATGGAACGATGATGGTCGACAGCGGTGACAAGCTCTCGTTCGAGGACATGAGGGAAGAGGAACAGGCGATCGTGCAAGCGCTGGAAGATGCGCACCGATCCGGCAAGAGTCTCATGCGAATTGCCGAGATCATGTCGGCCAACGACTGGGACATGGTCGAAGAGCACGACTGCTCCGATGGAAATTGCCAGGTGTGCAGCACGGCGCTGCGCCTTGGTAACAGCAAGGTGCGGAACAACCTCCGTCGGCTCATGAAGTACGGCGTCATCAGGCGTCCAGCTGATGGATCCTACGCACTCGTGGAAGAGCCAAAGCCGCTCACCCCGGGTCGGCCGCGCGAGCTGAATGATGATGAGGCGTCGATCGTTCGTCGCATTCGTCTCTACCAAATCGGTGGCAATGAAGCGGTCGACGATCGTACGTACAAGATCGCCCTCAAGTTGATCGAGCCCATCAAGCGTACGTTCTGCACGTTCTATAGTGCGTGCCTCGACCAGGCCATCAGCGGCAAGTGGGAAGGCTTCTCGTGTGCCTCCTGCTCCATGTATTCAGCGCCCGACCAGTACCAGGCCGAGAGCGATATCCTCGCCCTGCGTGCGATGGACAAGGCAGCTGAGATGCTCGACGAACACGGCAAGGTGATGCGTGTTCGTGGCGTGAAGCCCGGCGCCGATGCGAAGCGCACCCCGAGTCACCTCGACGACTCGAAGACGATCGACTAGTAGCGCAAGCGCTTGCGCGCTTCGTGGAATAGAAAACTCTAGAGTTTTCCCCTTCCAGACACAAAGTCCGCCGACCGGGGTTATGCTGAACACACGACGGAATTGCCGCGATTCACCCCGGCCGGCGGGAAACCACAAGTCTACCGGCAGTCGATGGGCGTGTACATACCCGACGAGTATCGACCGCTCTGGTACTCGACCGACCGCTTGGGGATAGCGACGAGCCGCTCTTCGCCGAATTCACCTGGCATCGTTCCGACCGTGATTACATAGCTGTAATCGTAGTCTTTGGGTGCGCGCGTGCGCAGGAGAGAGAACGTTGCCGTCACATCGTCGATGAGATGCGGCGGGTCACCGACAAGCGAGCGCAGGTATTGCTCGCACTCGAAGAACTGCGCACTCGTCGTCGACATCGGCAACGACACGTAGAACCCGTCGATGCGAGCAAGGTCGCCGGCCTTATCGTAGAACCGTCGAGTCGTGGTCGGCTGGTCTTCGATCAGCTTCTCGAACTGCGCCGCTGGAATCTTGAATTGGATGATTCGGAACATGCTCTAACTACAGGTGAGTCGACCTAGATTTTCACTGAAAAATCCTAGTAGTTCACCTGTAGATAGAACATGAGCAAAACCCTAAAGCAGCTGGCGCAGGATGCGCTGAATGTCCAGAACGCGTGCAATCTCTGCGGCGTGGCTCAGGCCTTCGCCAAGGTGATGATCGACCTCGGCGAGCACACCAAGGGGACCGACGAGCGAAACAGGCATCCGATCGCCATCTTGTGGGCCGATAAGATCGCCCACCTCACGGGGACGCAGCAAATGGGGCTGCTCGACGTGATGCGAGCCTACGATGTCTGCCACGACATGGCGAAAGGCGAGTACGAGGTTGCGCAGCCGACGGGCTAGGCCCTTATATGGAAAACTCTAGAGTTTTCCAGTTGTGTGCCGTGCGGCACAGATAGCCGCAGTCTCTCAGCTCAGTACGTCGTTCCGCTTGTCGTGGTCGTACTTGGAGCACGAGTGGTGATGGCGGTTGGCCTTCCCGCATTCCTCGCAGACCACTACAGGCCCGAGCTTCGCCATTTGCAGGAGAACGCGCTCACGCTTGCGAGCTGTCCAACCTTCCTGGATGCGGCATGACTCCATGCACGCTTCCATGGTGGCGCGGTCCTTGTCGCTCTTGCCACGACCGCCCATCTCGGGCAGGTCGCAGAAGTGAACCGGGGGCCAATAGCCCAGGGCGATGAAGGCCTCGCAGATCTCCCACGAGAGATTCATCCCGCCACCCGTGAGGGCAAGGCCCGTGCGGCCGTCCTCGAACTCCACGACGCACAGGGGCAGGTGAGCGATCAGCTTCGCCGCCTCCTCGCAGTCGTCGAGCTTGACCGGATACCAGTAGTTCATCATCGGCCCTTCGGCGTTGATGGTGCAACGGCACTGGTTGCGCTCTTCGCCCTCGGAGCCGTCCTCCTCGGTCACGGTGATCTCATTGAGGAGATCACGGCACTCGTTCTCGCCGAGGCTGGACGCCACGACCACTCGGCCGCACTCGTCACACGTGAAGGCCTCGAACGCGCGCCAGCCTTCCATGTCCTCGCCCAGCTCTTCCGACCAGTCGATCGTGATGGGCGTGCAGTCGATGGCATCGCAGTTGAGTCGGAGTTCGTTGGTCATGTCCTCTCTACAGGTGATGGTCTACGGTTTTTCAGTGAAAAAGCAGGCTCGGTCAGTTGTAGTTACATTGCTTGCTTGGTGCGTACGTGGACAGCCCTCAAGCCCGAAGTAGTCGCAGGCTGGCGGCGAAAGGGTGCGAGCCACGTATCAGGGTTCGATTCCCTGCGGCATTACCCTATATAGAAAACTCAAGAGTTTTCCATTCATCACCACACCGCCCAGACGTAGTGCTTCTTGATGGGCGACCACACTAGGAACCTGCCCTTCTGGTATGGGTGCGGGTCTCGGCGATCGAGCATGTCGACCGTACGGTAGATGATCAGCACTTGCGCCCCCAGTTCACGCGGAACCACACACCGCCGTGCATTTCGGCGTCGCTCTTGCCCACTACAGTCACGAAGCCGGCGCGCTTCAAGTCAGCCGGCATATTGCGCTCACCCCAGCGTTGAGCCTGCTCGCGCGTCATCGGCTTTGGAAGCGTCGATGCGCCGACCTTGACCATCAATTTCTCCATGGTTCTACCTACAAGCGAAGGCTCGTGCGATTTCATGAAAGTTCGATGTCAGACGGTTGTAGTTACATCAGACGCGCAATCAACCGGCCCCGATTTCCGGGTGCCAACCGATACGCAAAGGATGGTCCCAGATGAGCGACACGAAGACCGAGACCGAGACGAAGACCGGCAAGACGATTCCCGACGACGTGATGGCGCAGGCAGAGCGCATCGTCGCAGCCAGCGTCCCGTACAAGGCCAAGCCCAAGGCGGCGGCCAACGAGCTGGACATGGACGGCGCACTGACCACGTACGTCGAGATTCTCAAGGCGCTGGCGCCGCTGAAGAAGAAGCAGGAGAATCTGAAGCAGGTGATCAAGACTCTGCTCAAGGATGAGGGAGGCAAGTACACGTCCCCCGAGGGCATCCGGGCTCAGTTCATCTCCAAGCAAGCGAGCAAGATCAACAAGGCGCTCGCCAAGGAGATCTGCGGCGCTCGGTGGGCCGAGGTGGAGACCTTCGAGACCGAGGTCTCGCTTCGAGTGGATGCGCCCGGAGTGAAGGGCGACTAGTTAGGCCCCGGGCCGCCGGGGGACGAGCGCTTGCGCTCTAAGCCACGTCCTAGGCGTGGCAGCGGTCTGTGTATTGGAAAACTCCAGAGTTTTCCATTATAGGGATTAACCCCAGGCGATCAGCCTGTCGCCTGCCTTCTCGCAGACGCGGAGTACCTGCTCGGTGATGTCGCGCAACCTGCCATCAGGGCGACCGCCCGTGATCACACGCGCACCCATGGCGCCGTGGTATTCCTCGAAGGTGATACCGGCGTCGTGGTTGCGCTTTTCATCCCAGAGGCGACGACGACAGAGCGCTGCTAGCTCCGTGGCCTTGATATGGCCAGACGGCGCAGAGGTGATACCAATCCAACGCATCCAATCCCCTGCATTCTGGTTGTGCAGGTTGACCGACACGTCCGTGCAGTTCTCGCACGAGAACATCATGGGCGACTGCTCGCCCTTGTCGAACGCGATGTCACACGCATCGCACCAGCGTTGCGAACAATCGCAGCGGTACACGTAGCGTGTTCCGCCTTCCATTTCGACTGCGATGTAGAAGTCAACGCTCATGATTGTTCCTGGTTGGCAGGGCATTTCGTCGTGAGCTGAGACAGCGCAAGCATCACACCCAAGGAATCATTGACCTTGCGTGCATATGCGAGCGCATCCGACGCGACCTTGCGCTCGGCCTTCGTCGTCGGATGCTTGATGAAGCAGTGACAGGTCTTCGTGCTCATGCCTCTACTACAATCCACGTTTCACGGATTTTCAGTGAAAATGCAGCTAGCCTCGGTTGTAGGTATGGCATGAGCAACGAAACGCAACCGGAAGCGAAGATGGTCAGCGTTCTCTCGATCGACGCATGGGCGGACGGCGAGGATGGCTGGAACTGGAACATGTGGACGAAGGTCGGCTCGGTCGACGTTGCCATGTGCGACAAGCCCGAGGCCGAAATCCTCGCGTTCATGGTGGCCGAAGGCTACTGCAAGGAGGCTGCGCTCACGGGCTGCTATGTCGAGGATGATCAGTACAATATGGTCGTCTGCGACAAGGAGAATCACCAGCCTCTCTACGCGCTCGCCTACGGTGAGTTGCAGGATGGTGACCCGTCGAAGCCTCCCCCGGGCTCGTGGGCTGATGTGGCGCGCATGATGGCAGCGATCAGCGCTGACGATGATGGCGTCGACTGGGACCGCTGGAAGGATGAAATGAAGGAGACCGACGGCAAGGGGTACTAGGCCGGTTTTAGCGGGTGACCGCTTGTATGTCGGCGCACCTCGGAAAACTCACGAGCAATCGAACAAATCGTACAAGGCTAGAGTTTTCCACTGCATGCCCTAGCGGGCCGTGAACTCGCCGCTCACCTCGGTCGGCTCGGGTCCACGCTCGGGGAGATCAAACGGCTGATAGGCCAGGAACATGTCAGCGGCGACCACGATCAGCCTGAGGTAGTCGGTGTCACCGTTCAACTTGATCTCGTGCCTGATGCGCTCGATCGGCTTTTCGTACGCACGAGCATTGGCGGTGCGCCGAACATGTTCGTTGAAGGAGTTGCGAGGGTAGTCTTCCATGGCTGTACTACATCCTAGCAGCCTCGGATTTTCACCCGATTCGGTTGCTCCACGCCTCTTCGAGGGCCGCGTGGTACTTCGGATCGACGTGCTCTTTCATGCCGGAGAGATCATCGCCGTAGAAGCCCCAGCACGAATCGTCAACCTCTTCGTCGCCGTGGGTCTTCGAGCCGCACGACTCGCAATCCTTGACGGATTCGATGGTGTAGCCCCATACGTTGCCCGTGATGAAGTCGTCGTAAACCTTCACTTCGGACACGAGGATCTCTTCGACCATCGCGCGCATCTTGGCCGTGATCCGCTTCTTCATGAAGTTCTTACGGATGGCATCGGGCGTGGCCACGATGTAGCCAACCTGGCCAGAATCCCACGGGCACGAGAAACGCCCCGTGCTCATGGTGATCCCACTGTGATCGTACAGATACAGGGGGAGCACGATGGAGCCCTTGGGAGCATTCTCCTTGAGCCATTCGGCCTGATCTTGCTTGGGCTGCACGTCACCGAGGTTGTAGCGTCGGTGCCAGCACGCCATGACGCCGAGGTTGTCGAACGACCGAGGAGACTCGGCGTCGGTGTCTTGGATGACTTTGACGATGATGCTCATGTTCCCTCTACAAGTGAGAGACTGGGATTTTTCAGAAGATGGCGACGGGCCACGCGCTCGCCTTGGCGAGCCACTCTTTGCACTGTGCCTCGGTGAGCCCGACGGTTTCGCCTTCCTCGTCGTGAGCTGAGATGAAGAAATCGCCATGGATGGCGAGATCGTTCCTGATCAGCCGGTTGGGCGCATAGCTCTTGAGGAGGAATTCCTCGTCGCAGTAGAGATCGACGCCGGCCCCACCGTATGCGCCAGTGAGGCGCACGGCTTCGATGTAGCCACCGACGAAGTCTTGCATGGGCTTGAGCCCCGATTCCATTTCCTCGACCACGGGCGCTTGCCCGAGCCGGCACGCGATGACCTTCAGTTTCGCCATGCTCTACCTACAATCCACGGACTACGATTTTTCAGATGATTCGCCAAGCCAGGAAGAAAACTCAAGAGTTTTCCATTCACACTGGGGATGCTGAGACCCCGTGCTGTTTGGTTATGCTGCGAGGATGGCCTTCATCATGCGCCGCACCACGTTGCGGCCGACATGCTTCCCTCCGGGCACTGTGATCGTGGGCGAGCCTGGCTTGCCTAGCACCACGTGAGATCCCTTGCCTCTACCCGGAAGGATCTCATATCCATTCTCTCGTGCTAGCCGGATGAGATCACCCGGTGTCGCTGTGTGAACGTTTAACGGTTTCCTCATGCCCGAGCTACAGGCGATCGGTCATTCCTTTTCATGAAAATACAGAGCACGTCGATTGTAGTGAGAACATGACGCAACCCAACTGGAGACTCGTTTACACCACCGATTACAGCGCGCTCTATGAGGACACCACGGGTGTCTATGCGCCCGAGCTTGCGATTGCAGAAGAGAATGAGGACGGCACCTATCAGGTGTTTCGTTTCTCTGTCGATCAGTGCGCCGTCGATCGCACGTATCTCGTGCTCGCATCGATTGCGAACCGCACTGATCTACCTCATCCGATCAAGAGCTATGAGGAGTGGTTCGCAAAGGATCTCAAGAGCGTTGCTAGCTCGGTTGGTTCGACTGCCGAGGATCTCATCGAGGCGCTCTGTTGTGCAGACGCTGGAACCCGAGCGTGTGCATACGAAGCGATCGGCGGATACCACGGCATGATCAACTTCGATCAGTATCCCGATACCTGGCAGAACTGGCCGCCCGAGCGCGCCTAATACCGCTACAGCTAAGGGATCCTTGGCTTTCACAGCGTGAACATTGAGTTTTCTTAAAAAGATCTTCAATGGCGCACGCTTGCTGCTTGACAATGTCTTTGTTGTCCTGTATGCTCCTATCAATGCTGAACATCGAGCACACGATCCTCGCATTGATTCCCGATATCCGCCGCACGGTTGCCAAGGTGTTGCGAGCGTCTCGGTACTACGCCGATGACCACGTCGAGGAATGCATGCAAGAGATCATGTCCCAAGCCCTGGACTACGCCGCTCGCACCTTCGACCCCAGCAAGGGCTCGGCGAAATCGCATTTCACGTGCTTTGCCAAAAGCCGCGCGATCAACTGGCTTGCGAGCGCTCATCGCTCCTTCGAGCGTGTCGTCGTGGCTACGGATACCGATGACGGAGCCTCGGGTTTCATCCCGACGGAGCATGATGACCCGTTCGCCGCACTCGTGCGCAAGCAAGAGGCCGGGCGCATCCGGGCGGCGTTCGAGGCTCTGGAGCCGCCCCAGCGTGCGCTCCTTGCGGCTTTCGAGCGGACGGGCTCCTGGGGCCGGGCTGCAAAAGAACTCGGCATGAGCGCTCCTGGAGCGTCTCGTATGAAGGCCAAGATCTTCGCAGCGCTGAAGCGCTAACGAGGTCAGGCTCCGAGGCCTTCGGGCCAATGGAGATCAGGAAAACTCTAATCGCACGGGCGCAAGCGCTTGCGCGCCTCACTGCTATTCGGCCTGGTAGGCCGCATCATCGAAGCTGCACATGCTGCACTCGATGTGAGGGATCTTGATCGGGAATTTCTTGTGATCATCGAACCACGAGACACCGTGCCCCATTGCCTGCATTGCGAGGTCACGCCCGAAGTGCTCGGGGTCCGGCGCAACGCCATCCGCTTGCTCGGCACGTTCGGCAAGCGCGTACATACCGCCTTGTGCGCTTGGGTTTGCCGCTTCGAGCATAGCCCATAGCTCGCCAGCGAGAGCGTATGCATTGGGCGGAGGCTCTGGCGCATGGTCATACCAATCCCCGCCGCCACCCGGGCGGGACAGGCTCAAACGAGCCTCACGCTCATCATCGGTGAGATCGTTATCCGTCGAGTGGCCCTCTTCGACGTAATCGGCATAGGCCGTAACGAAGAAAGCCTTAGCCGCACCTTCGAGCCACGCGTCACGGAAGGTTGAATCGGAGCCGATGTGTTGGGTCATGGTGATTCATCTACAATCGAGATACTGGGATTTTTCAGTGAAAAAGTCGGCTCGCTCGCTTGTAGCTATGTCATGGCAAAGAAGCTCACAGCAAAGAAGCTCGATCGGCTCATCGCGGACGTGTATACGGTCGCCGCGCAGGGCAAAACCATCAACATCCTGGACATCGGCAAGGTCTACGAAGCCGCTCGTGGTACGTACGCCCGCACGGGCGACGTCGAAGCGATGGCCCTCACGGTCTACGGCGCCGTTGCCACCTACTGCAAGGCGGCCTAAATCGCAGGGGCTCAGCCCTTGTAGTAGAAAACTCTAGAGTTTTCCTATATGGGGCCGTGCCCGCGATCAGTTGCTGCTGATCACCTCGTTCTCTTCGAGGTCGGCCTCGATCGTCTCGACGAGATCCTCCCACTGCTCGGTCGTGAAGATGAAGATCTCTTCGAGCGTCGTGCGCAGGTGGCGCAGGGGCCGGCGGCGCATCTTGTAGAGTTCGTAATCGTTCATGACGTGGAGGCTCAGCTCGGCGTCACTGTACTCGGTGAGGTCTTGTTTGTTCATGTCTCATCTACAAGCGAGGCACCCGGCATTTTCACTGAAAAATAGTAGGAAGCCGCTTGTAGATGAGACATGAACACCAAAGCCGACCAGCACATCGAGTATCACAAGTCGTTCAACACGGGTCCGGTCCGACTCTTCATGCTCTTGAGTGGTCTCAAGCTGGAGATCAAGTTCCCGGGCATGCGGATGACCCGCAAGGCGCCGAAGTGCAGCACGATCCTCCGCAAGGAGTTCGGGCTCAGCGGCAAGCCGGAATCGCTGTATCAGCAGTTCCTCGCGTTGCTCGTGCAGCACGATGTGCCGCTCCCCGGCGAGGCACACAAGGCGACGGCGGGCGAAGCGTAACGCACCGGGCCGTGATCGGCCTACGCATACTGAGTTTTCCTTTTATAGGGCTACGCCCCGAGCTGAGCCTCCGGCTCCACGTCTTCGCTCTGATACGTGGGCTTGCCGTCGATCATGATCATGCGCGTGCGGATTGGAACCCACACGCCATCACGATGGGCCTTCGTTCCCGTGCTCCACTCGGTGCGATCAGCAACCGTGTAGCCCTTGCCAGCCTTGCGAAGCCAGCCAATCAGCGTGCCCGGGAACTTGTCGGTGTCCCAGTATTGTGCGGCCGTCACGTCACGATAGACGGCGTCACCTTCGAGCCCTCGGCTCAGGTCGCCCATAACGACAAAGCCGCTCCTGGGGGCTGCGAACGCGTTCTCAGCGTTGCGCTTGGCGTTCTCAGCGGTGAGCTGATAGCTGTTGTACCCGTAGTCACCCTTCCACATGGAATAGTGCTTATACGAGTAGCTGTAGAGGTTTGCCTTGACCTTCCCGACGGCGGGAACCGTGATCGACACGGTCTTGGCGCGTAGCGAGTAGATGTAAATGCCCATGCTCTACCTACAACTGGCCAGCCTTCGTTTTTCATGAAAAGCTAGCGGGTCACGATTGTAGTGCTGTCATGGCAAAGAACAAAAACACAATGCGGAACGGCACGGCGGTTGCGGCTCAACGTCGCAACTCGGCGGGGCCGATGCGTCACCGGCTGGCACTACGTGGCAACGCTCGCAGCGTGGCCGAAGCTGAGGCGATCGACGAGTTCGAGGCGGAGCGCTTCGAGGATCGATACGAGGTCTACGCCACCGAGTACTAGGCAGAATGGGCGGCATCGGAGCCCCATGGTGATCGCGCGGTCATCATGAAGGCACCAGTGGTTCGAGACGCTGGAAACGGTGCAGCCCATTGTACCTAGCACCAATGGGAAAACTCATTGCGCATAGGCCTAAGGCCCCTGCCTCACTACTTCGTATCGGCCACGCTTCCAAGCGAGCGGCCGTCGAAAGAACCACACGCCGGCCGGGGCGTTTGCGTTCCACCATTTGATCAGCAAGCGTGCATCGCCCTTGCTGACATCTGAAAACCAGACCTTCACGACTCCACCGGCCCGAGGATGGCGAACTCGTGGCGGCTACCAGCGCCAGCGTTGCAGCAATCGCACTTGCGCCACGTGAACTCCTCGATCCCCTTGCCCGTTTCGCTGTCGAAGTTGGGCACAAGGTGCGGACCGAGGCGCTCGAACCCGGCATCAACCTCAGCGATGCGTGCGTCACGCTTGGCCTCAGCCTCGGGACCACGGCCATTCATGTGGTAGTCGAAGATGGAGTAATCGCCGTTGCAGGCGACCGTGGTGCAGTCGTCGCACAGCTCGATCCCGTCCCGTTTGATTTCCATTGCCATAACCTACCTACAACTCAGCGACTACGGATTTTCAGTGAAAAAGCGAGCCCACTCGATTGTAGGTATGAGCATGATGCAGAAAATCGATGAGATGTTCGAGGAGTTGCTCGCCGACATCGACGAGCTGCTTGCCACGCGCACGCTTGGCGAGCTGTTCAACGTGCTCGGGCTTCAGACCAGCCGCGTCTTTGGGAGGTTGTTCCGTGGGTAGGCGCACGGAAGCCGAGATCATCCGTGACCTTCAGGGTGTGGAGTGCGCTCTCAGCCCTGAGAATCTCACGTGTGACGGCGAGTGCAGCCCCTCCGAGGTTCGCAGCCGCAGTGCAGCGCTCAAGCGCAAGCGTAAGGCGCTCGTCGCAGAGTTGGGCCGTGAGCCTACAGACAACGAGCTGTGGAATTACACGCGCTCGTGGGCCTGAGCCCCTCACATGAGCGGGCGTGCTCAGCGGCGCAGTGAGAAAACTCCCTGAGTTTTCCTAAATAGAAAAGCTGATTGAGCCTGGTGGCTCTCTCACCTTGGTAGGTGGCTCAGCTTGATCTGATCTCTAGCGATAGTCGGACCAACCGACGGGCTCGACTCGATAGCCCTTCGAGCAGCATCCACGGTTGATCACGACGACATCACCCACCATCATCGAGCGAACACGGAGACGACCGCACACCTCGATCTCATCGCCGTCAACGTGGTTCATGCCCCGAAACACCTTGCCACGCACAGCTTCGTCGGTGTCGTCTTCGGTGGCACCGAAGTCTTCGAGGGTGAGTAGCGGCGAACGCCACACTTCGGTGTCACGGGTCAGGTAGCGCACTTGGATTTGGGTAGCCATGCCTGTACTACAAGCGACGGACTACGGATTTTCAGTGAAAATCACAGAGGCCTCAGATGTAGAGAGAGCATGCCCAAACAGTTCAAAGTCGGTGACGAGGTTCGCGCTCTCAACGAGATTCTCGACGAGCAGCCAAGCGTGACCATCGTGTGTGCTCGCAAGGGAGACATCGGGACCATCGTGGAGGTCGTCGATGATGATGCGTTCGATGTCGAATGGCCCGACGGCATCAGCATCACAGGCATCCACGAAATCGCTCTCAGCAAGCCCAGCCATCTCAAGCTGATGAACTAGTCCGCCGGCCTTCGGCCATGCAGATAGAGTTTTCCATTTGGATAAGGCCCTAGCCGGGCTCGCGTGGGGCTGCACGGTCAGCTTGTCCACGCGAGCCGTGCCCCGGCTAGGGTTGAACTGCTAGCGCGCTGCGACGAGGTACAGCGCTTTGCCCAGGTTCTCTAGGCTGATCGTCACCGCTGCGACCTTGCGGGCGAAGTCGATCACCTCGTGGATCTTGACGTACGGCAGCACGTCATCACCATCGAAACGCGGATCCGGGTTGAACCACTTACGCTTGGTTCCCCAGTCCTCGCCGTTGACCACCCACGGCTGATCAAACGCCTCGGGGTACCACGCTGCCGCCTCGAAATCCGGCTCGTCACCGGGCTTCCAGTAGCCACGTCCCACGTTCGAGTAGGCGCCAGAGTGCCATTGGATGCTCAGGGTCATCCCGTTCTCGAACGTGACGATCATCCCGCTCGTGCGGCCATCGTTCTCGATGCGTCTGTCGACGCTGACAACGGGCAGACCGAGCGATCCGAGTTGGTCACCGACAACCATGGACGTGTTCAGCATGTTCGTACTACAGGCGAGACCTAGATCTTTTTCACTGAAAAATCCCAGTCCGATGATTGTAGAGAGAGCATGTCCAAACGATTCACCCCGAAAGGTCTCGCCCGACTCGACTCCATGCGGCGCCACGCACGCACGGATGACACGCGTGCTGAAGATGCGGCAGCAATTCAGCGGCTCATCGATGCCTTCACAGGCAAGCCGTCAACCAAGCCGGAGGAGTGGAACTAGAGAGGCGGGCTATCGAGCCCTGCCTAATAGAAAACTCCAGAGTTTTCCAACGCACACCATTAGCGGGCGCTCACCACCGCCATGATGGGAGCCCGGAAGTCCATCCACTCGGGCCGGTGACGCTGGCCGAAACCCGGGTTGAGGTAGTCGTGCGAGCGACCCCACGTGATTGCTCGGCGTAGGCGGTTGAGGGTGTACATGGTGCCTGGATTCATCATGGTTCTACTACAACCGACCGAGGCGGGATTTTCAGAGAATCGTAAGAGATCAGTAGATCACCACGCTTCGTGATGGCACCGACGCGAACCATCATCGCCACCATGCTCTCGTAGGATGCGACGTCGGAGAACGCGTTCATCATGTGCGCGTAGAGATGCCCGCTCGGCATGCCTTGTGCGCCATGGCTGGCGATCAGTTGGCCAGCGACGATGATCAGATCGAGTGCAGCCTTCGCTTGAGTGGGTGTCATGGTGACTCGACTACAAGCGAGCCCGCTGCTTTTTTCACGCAATCCACACAGAGGAAAAGAAAACTCTAGAGTTTTCCAATTCACACAGAGCCCGAAGGCCCGAGCCGGCTCTAGAGAGCCCGCAGCTTGGCGGCGATCTCTTTGCGGCGCCGGGTCGCCGTGGCAGGGCTCCATCCGACGAGCGAACCCGCCTCGGTCTGAGTCATACCTTGGTTGATGGCACGAATGAACGTGCGCTCATCGTCGGAGAGAGTGGCAAGAGCCATCGCAAGCCATTCCGCTTGCTCGACACGGAGAGCATGAGCGCGTCCGTCCTCACCGACGAGCGTATCCACGAGCGGAGATGCGTCGCCGTCCTCGTCGGCTGACGTCTCGCTATCGTGCCCATGGTTGCAGGCACGCTTAACGTGGTTGATCGCTTCGTTGCGAGCGATGCGACACGCCCAGCCCTTGAACTCGCCTTTGGCAGGATCGAACGTCGGTAGGCCTTCCAGAACCTTCAGAGTGGCAGCACCGACGACATCATCGACGGCACCCGGCATGGAGTGCCCGATGGCACGCACGACCGTAGCGCGAATGGTGGAGAGAACCTCGGCAGTCATCGTGTTGTTCAGCATGTATACGTTATAGCAGGTCATTCGTGCATTGTCAATGTATCATTGCCAAGGTAAAGTAGGATCTTGGCACGATCCTTGACAATGCGTGATCAATACAGAAAACTCTAGAGTTTTCCAACGCACAGGCCGAAGCCCGATCAGATCTCGGTGATGCTCAAGATCTCCCAGCCTTCGCCGTCGGGGGCATCGGTGAAGCGGTTGATCGCATCCTCCTGATCGTGACCCTTGATCACGCACGAGAACACGGGACACCCGGGATCGCAATCGTCCCGGTACGTGAGCCGGAACCGGCGCATCAGCGCACCGGGTAGCGGCGGCCGTGGGGCACGAGTGCCACGGGATGGGGGTAGGTGTAGCGGTAGCCGTCACGGGTCTCACGGAGATCGTCGGCTGCAGTCTCGTGCGCCGACCACGCCGTCTCGAAATCCATCTCGTACAGGTCGACGAGCGGGCCATTGCGGAGGGTTTCGACCCGGAGGCGCTCGGCGCATGCGCGCATCTTGACGCATGCCGCTTCGTACGCTTCGAGTGCCAGCTTCACCAGAGCATCGTTGTTGTTCAGCATGTACAGACCTTAACAGGTAATGCGTGCATTGTCAAGGTATCTTTGCCAGGCATTCCAGATCTGGATCTTGGAAAACTCCCTATTGGCGCAAGCGTTTGCGTAGGAGTTTTCCATTATTGATCACGCCAGATCGGCGCAACCCTGAGCCCTAGTCGTGGAAGGGCTGCGCGTAGAGGCGATGGATCGCATCCCACAACTGGATCCCGGTCCACTGGCCATGATGGCGGGGCCGGAAGCCGTTGCGATCCTTGTACGTGTCCGAGTACTCGCTAGCGAGGCTGCACCACTGGCAGAACTCGAACGTGGTGAGCACGTCAGGGGCGCACGTACAGCGCATGGCAGACGCCAGGAGGGCCCGCTCGTGCTCGCGGTGAGCCTGGAGATCATCGTAGTAGGCGAGATCGCCCACGTCGATCGTGTCCTCGATCTCCGACTCCGGGGCATCGGCCCAGAACGGGACATCCGACGGATCGGCGCCGACGTCGGCGATCAAGGTCGCCTTGCGTTGGGCGATCGTCGCCAGGTAGAGCTTGTGTCCAAGATAGCGGCGGCTCGTGTGACCGAACGTGTTTGCCATTGGAAGACCAGATTAACAGGTCTTGCGTGCATTGTCAAGGTATCATTGCCAGGCAAAGCCGCGAGTGGAAGAGGGAAAACTCCTTGTGATCACACCTTGACCATTAGGAGTTTTCCATTCAGATCGGCGCGGATCCGGTCCGCTCGGTCGGCCTGCTACTCGTAGCGAACCGTGAGGCTCGCAGCGTAGGGAGCGGGCGAGAACTCCAGGGAGAGCGCCTTGACGTCGCACGTGGGGACATCGTGGGCGATCTTGCCGAGTAGTAGCTCGGCCACGTTGCGGGCGAGTAGCTCGCAGGAGAGCGCCGTACCCCGCTCTGCGATGCGATCCACGTAGACCCCGACCATGGCCTGATCGAACAGGAAACCACGATCGTCGAGCCGTGGCTCGCACGTGACGATCATCCGCCAGCGCACGGGGATCGCCTTGCGGCCCCCGGTCACGTTGATCAGCTGCGAGGCGGGCCCGCAGTGGTTTCCGCCCGTGACGATGAAATTCGACACGCCAGCGCGATCCAGCATGAAAGAGCGGAGCTTGAGCTTGAGTGCCGGGCGAGCAGCCGGCGCAACCTTCGTCGTGGTGTGATTCAGCATGACAGCGAGATTACCAGGTAATCGGTGCATTGTCAAGGTATGTTTGCCAGGCATACCAGGCGAAGATCGGCGCAAGGAGTTTTCCATGCTGATCAGCGATAGGCGCCCCGTAGGGCGCTCGCCCCGTGGGCTAGATCTTGTCTGCGAGGGAGTTCGTGATCGCCCGGTAGCGGCGCGTGGTGGTCGCTGGGGACCAACCCACGAGAGCGCCAGCTTCGCACTGTCCCATGCCCCCGGCCATCGCATCGAGGAAGGTCTGCGAGTCGTCGTCGAGGGACGTGATCGCCAGTGCAAGGCGCTTGCGCTCGATGGCACGGTGGGCCGTCATCCGGCCATCCTCGGCCACGAGAGTATCGACGAGAGCGATCGTCTCGTCATCCTCGCCCACCGAGGCCTCGGAGTCGTGGCCACGGTTCGCCGACGCCTTGCGCCAGTTACGGGCGATGTTTGCCGCAATGCGGCAGCCCCAATTGAGCATCGATCCCTTGGACCAATCGAAGGTTTCGGCGTGCTCGATCATGTTGACGAGAGCGCTCTGGACGATATCGTCCGTGGCGTTCGTCTGGCCGATCGTGCGGACAACCGCACGGGCGAGCGCCTTGTGTAGCAGGGGGCATCCGATATCGGCCATGACGTCGGACGTCACGAGATCCTGATCGCGCGACGTGTACAGGTTGGGGGAGTGGCCACGGTCAAGGGCCGGGGTGTTCGTCGTCTTCGGCGTGTGATTCAGCATTCCCCTTTGTACCATACCCACGATAATTGTCAATCTTCATGATGGCACTCAAGTATGCGATACTGCACTGGAATATATTTTATCTTAGGTAAGCATTATGCGGTGTTACGCACTGTCAAGAATGTAGACTCATGCCTCGATCCGTGCGATAAAGGGGAATGCTGAATCACACGAACACGGGTTGGATCTACTTCACCGAGCGCACGGCCGACGGTTCCCAGCACGAGACGGGGATCTCCCTCGATCTCAACCTGGCGATCACGGTCTTCGATCCGTTCCACAAGTGGAACACGATCCAGATCAGCGACGTGTTTACTCAGCTCTGGCCGAGGCCCGACACGTACGCCTAGCCAGCGTGGGCAGATCTGGCACGATCTGTGACAGTACACATAGAGTTTTCCATCATCATGGAAAACTCAGGGCATGCCTACGTGTGCATGTGTATGATATCATTAAACAAAATCTCTCCGCGCCATCGATTGATTTTGCCCTGGAGGTCATGCCGGTCCTTCTCTACATTCCGGCAACCAAAACGACCTATGGTAGGTCATTCTGAGCATTGTCATGATTCACCTATTGGGCGTCCCAAGTACCAATAGGTAAAGTCGAAAATTTGGGAGGAGTATTTTTCACCCATATTGACAATCGGCGCGACGACCTCTATTTCTCTCTCATGTCGCAAGCACTCTTCACGGTCATCGGCGGGACCCTCGTGAATCTGGCGAAGGTGAACTTCATCGAGAACTCCTCGGTTGTGGGTCCCGATAACGCTCCCACAGGGCGGGTCCGGGTTCACTTCGAGAACAAGGAACAAACGACGCTTGACGGCACTGTGGAGACCGTCCTGCTGAAGATCGGCGGCTCCAGGGACGACATGGAACGCAAGCCCCGTTCGGACAACGGTCACCCCTACGGGCCGGCTGGTCGATGAAGGGGGCAGCTACGCTGGAAGCCCGAGGCAATTCCCCCTCCAAGGAGCATCCCATCGTGTTCTCTCTCGCATCCATCCTCCGTAACGACGTCGAGCCATCCGATAAGCTGGAAGTCTGCATCGAGTGGCATGACGGAACCTATGGCAGCAAGGTCCCTGTGGTCGTCGTTCGAAAGCCATGATCAACGAAATCTTCGTGCGGAAGCGTCTGCGAGCGATGCATGACCGCCCTCAGATGTGGGCCTCTTCTACGGAAGCCTTCGGGCT
>ERZ1292644.498-Hain-H14-01um-R2-498-length-26507-cov-134_pt1 | contig 26507 bp, 36 predicted proteins | sample MGYA00564402_ERZ1292644 | MGnify/ENA primary metagenome ERZ1292644 (study PRJEB36523, sample SAMEA6512644) | groundwater metagenome | collected 2019-01-09 | study: AquaDiva: Metagenomics assemblies of 32 groundwater samples
CTACTACAGAAAATAAAACTCTCCTTCCTCTTCTCTCCATAGAGGAGTTTATATTAAGTAGGAGTATAAAGATAAAGGAGTTGTTACTAACTAAGGGAAAGACAACTCGTGAAGAGAAAATAGAAACAACACTTGAGAAGTTAATGAAAGCTGGAACTGATGATTATCTTAAAATATTAAAAGATGATGGTTTGTTATAGATGACGTTTTGTCATTTACAACATATATGTTCATATCATAATTAACTGCAATCCACCAGTTACTTATAGACTGACGAGAAGAGAGGTGATAGTAAGAGTCAATATTCCAGTGGAAAATCTAACAAAGGAGATTAAATTGAAGATAGAGAAGTTAGTAGCAAAGCATAAGGGTAAAGTATGTGGTGAGAAGGAAATGCAAGTTCCAGAGAGTATTTATGAAGCGGTGGAGTTGGTGGGTGAGGAAAGAGCGTTGGAGTTATTCTTAGATGGGTATAAAATATCAGAGAGGTCTTCCCTCTATCCAACTCCAGAAGGAAAGCCATCAAGAGTTGCTCTTGCAAAGAAAGAGATATACGAAACTCTTATTGGGAGTGGTATATCAGTAGAAGTAGCATCAAAAGCAACTGGATATATTCCAGGAGCTTAGTAGTAAGATGGTGGATGGTGAGTTTAATATCTCACCATCCCCTTTTCTAAAAGGGGAGTTAAATGAATATTAAATTATTTTGTGAAGATTGTGCTATACGGGAAAATGGATTTGATGATGGTTATAAAGATGGTTATGAGAATGGTGAGGAGGTAACATGAGTTTAATAGATACAAGTGATTATAGAGATGATGTATTAAATATTCCTACATTACAAAGTTGTGTCGCCCAAACAATGACATTTTTAGACTCTTGTTCTGATAAAAAGGAGATAAAACAATTTTTGCAACACATAATAGTTCTTGCTTATACCGAAGGAGCTTTACAAAATATAAAAAAAATGAGGGAATTTTTATTATGATAGATACTTTTGATAACACATCAATTTCAGTTTTTAAACTATGTCCTCAAAAGTATTACTATAATATGGTTCAACATCTTGTCCCTATTGTTTCTAATAACTATGCTGCTGAATATGGTATAGCATATCATAAAGTGATGGATGAGTGGTATACTACTCATGATATAAATAATGCAATTAAAGCTTTCGTAGATTATTGGATGCCTTTTGAGGGTAGCGACCCAACAAATCTTCGTTGTTTGGTGAATGGTGTTAATCTTATTAAACAATATGTTGCTAAGTATGTAATAGAACCCTTTACTGTTGAAGCTACAGAGATAGCTTTTACTGTAGAATTAAATAACGAATATCTTTATCATGGTAAATGTGATGGACTCGTGCTATATCAAGATGGTAACTTTTATACATTAGAGCATAAAACGTCTGCTTCTAAAGGTTACTTATCTTTAAAACCTAATCATCAAATAGATGGTTACCATTTTGGAGTTGGAGAAATCTATCATAAAGAAATTAAAGGTTGTATATTTAATCAAATTTATATGAGTAAAAAACAAAATGAATTTGTTAGAGAATTAACACTCCGTTCTCCGAATGATATAGAAGATTTTAAGAAGGATACTATTTCATGGTGTGATGATATAAATAGATGTAATGAGAGAAATCATTGGAGAAAGAATACAAATAGTTGCGGTGCATATTATAAAGCTTGTGAGTATAAAATACTATGTGATTGTCCGTTAGAGTCATTTTCAACTGTAAGAGATACTTGTTTTAAAGTTCAAAAATGGGGGGAGTTATGAGTATTTTTAATACACAGAAGAAGTTTGATAAGAGAGTTGAATTATTTTTAAAAGATATAGAGAAAGTCTGTAAAGAACATAACTTAAGTATATCTCACGAAGATAGTCAAGGAGCATTTATAATTGAAGAGTATGATGATTACAATATGAAATGGTTAAAAGGTGAAAGTGTCAACACAAGATAATAAAGGGGGAGTTATGATAATTTTAATTGTTGGAGAATATAAAACAGGTAAAAGTGTTAGTGCAGCAAGTTTCCCAAAACCATTACTCTATTTTGATTATGATAATGGTTTCTCCAGTGCAAAATTTGCAAGAGGAAAGGATAATAATTTAATAGTTCCTGATTATAGTGAATGTGATGTTATTCCATTCTATCGGGAAGGTTATGTATCACTTAATTTTAAAACAGCAAATGAAGCTGATTTTAAAAGAGGTTCAGCACCTTCTTATACACAGTTAAGTCAACAAATAAATGATAAATCATCACTTATTTTTAATGAGCTTTATAAAAACAAAGGTATGTATCAAAGCAAGCAGTATCAAACTCTCGTCATTGATAGTCTTACTTCTGTCTTTCGTTTGTGGAAAGAAAATATCTTATTTATAAATAATATTCCACATCTTCGTATTCAAGATTATATGACTCTTGAGAGTATATTATTTAGTCAATATATTCCATCAATTAAATCACTTCATCAATATATCCCTAATATTATACTTATTAACCATGAACAAATGGATAAAGATGAACTAACAGGAAGAATATTAGAGTTTCCAGTTGGCCCAAGTCAAAATATGGGTAGAAGTTTAGGTAGAGAATTTGATGAGATATGGAGACAAAAAGTAGAAAATGATAGATATATCTGGAGAACAAGGAAGGATGGTTTACTACAAGCTGGTAGTCGTCTTCATTTACCAGACCCTATAGATGCTAACTATAAAGCTATTGAAACATATCTTAAATCTATGAGAAAGGAGGAAGTTCCACAAATAGTAACAAATAAATAAAAGGGTTGCGACCAATCGCAATAAAAGGGGGATTAAAAATGTCACCAATAGTAGAAATGGGAGTAGATTTTAACCTTGCAGAAAAGCAAGCAGCATTAGCTACAGCACCAGCACCTGCTTCAGTATATACACTTCAAGTAATATCTATTGAAGCAGGAGTATCAAAAAAGAGGAGAGGTAGATTGATGTGGATGCTTCAAATTGTAAATGCAGTTGAACCATCTCTTAATGGGAAGAAGGTTAGTTATTTCACTAACATTCCCACACATGATGATATGACAGGAGTGGGTTTCGTTGTTCAGCTTACCAAAGCTCTTGGTAAACCATGGAATGGAACAACTCTTAATACCGATGAGTATCTTGGTCTTACTGCCGCAGCAAATGTTGGAATAAGTCCTGATGGTAAGTGGAATAATATAATTTCATTTGTTTAAGTAATAATAGGAGTGGCGGAAGAAGGTGTGAACGAAATATGGGGGATGATAGCAGAAGTATTCTTGAAATATAGACATAGCTTGCGGATTTTATCTTACCCCTACACACTAAATAGACGCAAGGTAGTGCAATGAATACCATTAGAATATTCCTTGAGTATTACCACTTGCAGGTAATAATATACTCATGCAGGTTCAAATCCTGCCTCCCATATTTTTAAATATAATATACTTTTAATAATGGAGGTGATTATGAATAAAGGATGTGCAGTGGGACCGCCTTGCCCTCACTTATCAATAGGTGGAACATATTGGTTATGCTCTTATCTTGGCTATTGTGAATATCAAAGGCCAAAAGATAGTAGGAATAATATATGATTATTACTAAAACTATATCCTACAGCTATGACATCCACACAGGATGTGGAATTTTATCTATATCAGTTAAGTATGTAAATGAAAAACTCAAAATATCTATGAATATGGGTAAGAGTGGTGGATGTGCTTCATCACAGATAGATGCACTGGAAAGACTACTCAATCTAATGTTGGATAAAGGAGTCTCTCTACATGATATTGAGCATAACTTGAATGGTATTCATTGTTCTGCACCATATAATACTATCACCAGTTGTGCTGACGCTATTGCGAAGGTATTCAAGGAAGTATCACTAATACATGAAAATCAGGAGTAAGAATGAATGAGATAGAGATAGTGAAGATAAAATGGAATGATAGAGTTAGAACTGACTATGGAGATATTCAAGAACTCTCCAATTCTATCAAAACTCTTGGTCTTCTTCAACCCATAGTTCTTGATGAGAATGATACTCTTCTTGCAGGAGGGAGAAGAGTAACTGCTTGTGCTTTACTAAAGAAAACCCATATTCCCTTTGTTCGCATTTCAGAACTCTCACCTCTCTTAAAGCTTGAAGTGGAGTTGGAAGAGAATATTAGGAGAAAGAATTTCACCTGGGATGAGGAAGTAAAATTAAAGCAAGCAATTATCAATTTAAAATCCACTCTCCATCCAGAATGGTCATCTACTAAGATAAACGAAGAGACTGCTCGTATGTTTAATCAATCAGTAAGGTCAGTTCAAAGGGATATAAGTCTTGCTACAGCTATAAAACTTAATCCTGAATTAGTAAAAGAAAAAGAAAAGCACACCGCCCTTTCTAAGGTTAGAAGAATAGCTGATATTAAACACCGTGAAATATCCCTTGCTACCTCCACTCCCATCCTTGATGATATAAGGATGGGCGACGCAAGAGAGTTGATTAAAACTATTCCCGATAAGAGTGTAGATTTAATTTTATTTGACCCACCTTTTGGTGTTGACTACACAAATGAGATTAGAATTACAGATTATGTTACAATATATGGTGATTTATCTGATAAACCAAATGAGATATATCAACTCAATGAAGAAATAATTAGTCATTTCCCTCGTATTATGAAACCAAATGCTCATTGTTATATCTTTTGTGCCTCATCTACTTTATTGAGAGAGAATTTATATCACTTATTCTCTAAATATCTCACCGTGCCTCCTATACCCCTTTTATGGTTGAAAGCTACTGGGGATAATAAAAACCCTTCTACTCGTTTTACTATAAACTATGAACCTTTTTTCTTTTGCCATCTATCCAACCCAAAAATGTTGAATAAATATCATATAGCTACTTTTATTCATAACTCCCTTTCAGCCTCTGCTAAACATCATCCAGCTGAAAAACCTATCTCTCTTTACAGGGAGTTAGTTGAACTCTCTTCTATAAAGGGAGAAGTAGTATTTGACCCAATGATGGGAAGTGGAAATTCTCTTGTTGCGGCTAAACAATTAGGGAGGAAAATAATAGGATTTGAGATGGTAAAGGACTGGTTTAATCTTGCTTCTTTTAATTTACTACATACAGAGGAGGAAGTGTGAAAAAGAAACCTACGACACAACAAATAGTAAATGCTATATTAAATGAAATTGGTAAAGAATGTAGATTTAGAAATGGTAAATGGTGTATAATAGAAGTCAAATGTGGAACTTGTAGTAAACAAAAAATTTGTAAAAAAACCTCAAGTTGGGAGGGTTGCTGTGATAAATGGGAATAAAAGGTTAATAAATGAGAGTTTTGCTGATTATAAGATTAGAAGGAAATATAATAATGAATATCTTAAAGTCTATAGAAAAGGTCAACTTATCTGGGACTCTCAGAAATTAGGGAGTCTAATAAAAGAAAAAATACTATCACAATTTCTAGTAAAACAATTCCTAAAGAAAGGAGGTAAATAATGAGGCACTTACATATTCTATTAGATGATGATACTTTTGGTAAGTTAAAAGCCATGACATCTTATCATGGTGAAATGAGTAATATTATCAGAATAGTTCTTCAGAATTTTGTGAATAGTGGAAAAACTATTACCACAACATCAGATAAAATAAAGGAGACCTATGAGAAAAGTTCCATCAGTAGGTAGATTAGACTCATCTATTGTTATAGTTGGTATAGCTCCAAATAAAGAAGATGATATGGTTGGGATGCCATTTGTTGGTAGTCAGGGCACTCTCCTCCGTCAACTTCTCAAGTCTGCTGGAATTGATTTTAATGATTGCTATGTTACAAATTTAGTAAAATACCATCCTCCTCATAATGATATAAAGAGAATAAAGGAGTTGGGATTAAGTATAGAGAAGTGTGCTGTAGAGTTGAAAGAGGAGCTTTCTCATACAACAGCTAATGTCATCATTGCTCTTGGAGAAATTCCACTTCAAGTTCTCACTTCAAAAGAAGGTATAGGAAATTATAGAGGTTCTATACTACAATCAACTCTATTACAAGAGAGAAAAATAATTCCCACATATCATCCTGGTTCTCTCTTTCATCAGATGAGTTTATCAGCACTTGTAATGTCTGACTTTAAGAGAGTGTTTATAGAGTCAAAGTTTCCAGATTTTCGTAGTATACCAAAAAGAAATTTTTTAATTCGTCCTTCTTATTCTCAAACTATCAACTACCTAAATGATATTCTATCTCTGGATGGTAAGGAATTTAAGAAGGTGAGTTTTGACATAGAGACAACGAGAATTAACCAGACGATACTTTGTATGGGTATATCTGATAATAAAGACTCTGCTATCTGTGTTCCTATATTTGATAGGGGAAAAAATTACTGGACTTTTGAACAAGAAGTGGAGATATGGAAGTTATTCAAAGCTATCCTCACATCTCCTCACCATTATAAAATAATGCAAAATGCTCAATTTGAAATGGATTGTTTATTTGATGTAGTGGGAGAAATTACTCCTGTCTACTTAGACACCATGATAGGACACCATCTTCTTTATTCAGAACTGCCTAAGAGTTTGGATACTTTATGTAGTATTTATACAAATGAACCCTACTATAAAAATGAAGCTAAGGAAGCTAATTATAAATCAGAAGTTTTTTGGACTTATAACTGTAAGGATGTTTGTGTTACTTTTGAAGTTGCTGAAGCTATTGAGAAAGAGATAGCAGAAGCTAATCTCACTCCCTTCTTACATGGCTATCAAATGCCCCTTCTTAAGGTGCTATGGCAATCTTCCCATTTTGGGGTTAATCTTGATAAGAGTAAAGTGAAAGAGTTAAATGAATATTATTTGATAGAGGTAGATAAATGGCAAAAATGTTTAAATGTTCTTGCGGGAAAAGAAGTAAATGTAGGTTCATCCCAGCAAGTGAGTAAACTCCTCTATCAAGATATGAAGCTCCCTCAAAGTATTCACCGTAAAACTGGTAAAATTACCTCAGATAACGAAGCAATAGAGAGACTCAATAAACTCCACCCTCACCCCATCTTTGAGTCTATCTTAAAAAATCGTGAGTATAAAAAAATTGTCTCTACCTATACAAAAGATATGTCTGACTCTGATGGGAGGGTAAGATGTAATTGGGTTATCACAGGAACTGAAACTGGTAGACTCTCATCTCGGAAAAATATAAGAAAGACAGGATGTAACTTACAAAATATTCCCAAGCATTTAAGAGATATATTCGTATCTGATGATGGTTGTTCTTTTGTAGTAGGTGATTTGTCTCAAGTAGAAGCCCGATTTGTTGCATGGTTATCTAATGATGTTAATTTGAAGAATTTATTTAAAAAGGGGGGGAAGATACATAGTCAAGTTGCTTCGTGGATTTATAAAACTCCTGTGGATTTAATATCTCCTGGACAATATGCGAAAGCTAAATCAGTTGTTCATGGTGCTAACTACGATATGGGGTATAGAACATTTGCTCAAACATCGGGTATTAGTATAACAGAAAGTCAATGGTTACTCAATCAATATCATAATAACTTTCCTATGATTAAAATGTGGCATCAATCTATTATAGACCAGTTACGAAGGAATAGAATGACTACCTCTCCCTTTGGAAGGAGAAGGTTATTTTTTGGTTGGTGGGGAGACTCTCTCTTTAAGGAAGCTTATGCTACAGTCCCCCAAGCTTGTGCAGTAGATTTACTTTGTATGGCTATTCTTCGGGTTTATTATCAACTTCCTCCTTCTGCTATCATCCTTCTTCAAGTGCATGATGAAATAGTGATACAATGTAAGGATGAAGATGTTAATATAGTGGCATCTTTATTTAAAAAAGAAGTAGAAAAACCTATTATAGTAAATGGAGACTCTTTAATTATTCCACTTGATATTAAAGTAGGAAAGAATTGGAAAGAGTTGGAGGAGTGGACATGGATATAATTAAAATAATTAGAATATTCTTATTCGTAGATTTAATTATATTAGGAATTCTATCACACATTGCTTTAATATTCTCAAGTATAGAACTTTGGAAAAATTGGAGGAGTAAAAAATGTATGTAACTAAAATGATATATAAAGTTTACTATGCAGCAAAAATAAAATTTATTTATAATAAAACTTTTGCAGTTAACCCAGAGATAATAAAAAATCCAAATGATATTTATAAAATAGTAAATATATCTAATCCTTATTTTATTCCCTTTTCTGTAGAACTTTTTTTAAATGGTTTTGATTTTACTCCAATAAATGTATTAAAATTTGCTAAAAAAGTAAATATGAAACCTAAAAGAGTATATGAAATTTTTTCTCTTTTAGAGAAAGATAACTTCTTAGTTCAAGTAGGGAGGGATAATGAGACCTTATGAGTTATTGGATTTAGAATGTGTTACTAATTATAAAAGTGCTTTTATAAAGTTATGCATTATTCTTTATAAACAGAAATATTTAAATCAACTGGAATTACAAATTATTTCAGATAATAAAATTTCACCTGAGGATTTATTTGATAGTATAAAAATGGAGGACTAATGGATAGGTATTTTCCAAATTTTTTAGAAGCTTATCTTCAATATACTAACAAACAAGAGTCTCCTGAAGATTATCATAGATGGACAGCTATTTCTATAGTTGGTTCAGCTCTTGCAAGGAAGTGTTGGCTTCATAGGGGATATTATACTCTCTTTCCAAATACCTATATCATCCTCGTAGGAGAGTCAGCTTGGTGTCGTAAAACAACAGCTGCTGAGATAGGACTTAAGATATTAGCAAAAACAAATAAGGTGGATATTCTATATGAAAAAATTACTAATGCTTATCTCTGTAAACACCTCGCTAATGCTGGGGTTAAATCCCTCTCAGGGGATAGTAGTGTCGTAATCTATGCTCCTGAACTTGCTAATTGTCTTGGGAAAGATGCTTATCAAAGTGGTCTTATCAGTAATCTCACAAGTGCTTATACTTGTCCTGAAACTTTGGAAAATAGAACTAAAACATCAGGTGTAGATGTAATTAGAAATGTATGTATTAACTTTCTTGGTGCTACCACAATGGAGTGGATGTCGCAGAACTTACCAGGAGACGCTGTAGAAGGTGGATTTACAGGGAGAGTCGTTTTTGTAGTCAAAGATATTCCAAAACATAGAGAAGCATGGCCTGAACTAACAAAAGAAGAAATGACTATGAAGGATTTACTAATAACAGATTTAACAAAAATAGCTTCCCTCACAGGAGAATTTAAATTCACTCCTCAAGCGAGAGAAATTTTTAAATCTTGGTATGATACAGCTATTGAACCAGAGGATGTGAGATTGCGACCTTACTATGGAAGAAAAGGAGACCATGTTTTAAAAGTATCAATGATACTTTCTGTATGTGAGAGTAGTAATTTAATTGTAGATGTTCGTCATATTCAAAGTTCACTTGATAATTTTGAAAAAATAGAAGAAATGATGCCTCATGCTTTTAGAGGAGTTGCTTTTAGTAAAACATCAAAAGACTGTGATAGAATACTCAGACAGATAGAAAAGATGGGAGGTGAAGTTCAACATAGTGTTTTATTAAAGAAAAATTATCACTATGTTAATAGTAAAGAGTTTGAAGAAGTGATGAAAACTTTAATTGATAGTGATACTGTTAAACCATACCAAGATGGGAGGAGGATAATGTATAAGTTAATAAGAAAGATAAAGATAAAGATAGAGGAGGTGTGAGATGAAAACAATATGGAAATATCAACTGGAAATAACTGACGAACAAAGCCTGATGATGCCCGAAGGGGCTAAAATCCTAACGGCGCAAATACAACAAGAAACCTTATGTTTGTGGGCATTGGTTGACCCCATTATACCAAAACAATTACGGAAAATTGAAATAATCGGCACTGGAAATCCCATATATGACTTGGAAAGGAAATATATATCAACTGTGCAGATGGCTGCAGGTAAACTCATCTTTCATTTATTTGAAAAGTTATCCTAAGGAGGTTACATGATTGAGAAAATTGATAATAGTTGCAGTATTTCTAATATGGTGTAGTTTACTCAATACTGCAATCGCACAAGACTTATTAAAGGAGCAAGAAAGATTGATACAGATATACAGTCAGAGATATTTAGGGAAGAGTAAACAATGGGTAATAATAATGAAATCAATAAGGATGACAGAATGTAATCAGGTTAGATGTTATAAAAGTAGTAAAAAGGGAGATAATAGCTTTGGTGGTTGGCAAATACAACCTGCTACTGCGAGAGATGTTATGGGTTATTTAGAAATGAAGGAGATATTAAATGATGAGCAACTCATCAATAGACTCATCTATGATGATAAGTTCTCAACGAAGATTGCAGTTAGATACTTTGCATGGTTATTCAAAGAAACAAATGACCTTGACCTTGCTATTGTTAGTTATAATTCAGGTATTGCTACTGTAATAAACATACTCAAGAAAGGTAAACCCTTACCACAGAAATATTTAAATAAAGTAAAATCTCACTATGAGGAGGAAAGATGAAGACCGATAAATGTAGTAGTTGTGATAAAATTTCTCACATTAAAGATGGACTATGTGGGAGATGTCGTAACTTAGAAGAGTTATCAGAAGCTTATCTGAAAGATGAAGCTGAAGATAGAGAGATACAAAGTAGAATATCTCGTGAATTGGAGGAAAAATAATCATGAATAAAATTCATTTCATAGGCAAGGCAGGTAATATCGTGGAGGGTCTTATGAACGCTTATAATAATAATGAGATAGAAGCAATCTGCGTTGGTATTTTAAAAAAAGATGGAACTATGCACACTGGCTGGGATACAGACTCTAAATTTATTTATAGAATTGGGTTAGCGTCAACACTATTGCAGGATATTTATAAGAATGTTACAAATACCTAAAAGGAGGTATCTAATGGATAACTATACTAATTTTTTAATTATTACTCTAATAGGACTATGGTCACTCTTTGTGTTATATTGGTATTTATAAGAATGAAGCAAATATCTAAAGGGAGGTAACAATGAATAAATATCTTGGAATAATAATGATGTTGGTGTTATTTGGTTATTTATGTTTTTCGGTTTACGACATGATTACAGAGGAGAAAAAAATCAGAAAAGCTTATAAGGTATATAAGAAGGCACTATTATATAGTCAAGCAGAGGAAGCTGGGAGACAGAGGAAGATATGACAAAACCTCTTAAATTAAGTATAGAGCGCAAATGCCGATATTGTCATAGCTTGTTTCTTGTATCAAAATATAACTTTAAAAAAGTTTCATGCTCTCCTGAATGTAACATTGCTTACAATAACCTTGAAAGGAAAAATAAAACAGATGAGAAAATAGAGGATAGAGCATTAACTATATCAGAAAAACAAAAGATTTTGGAAAGAAGGATTTAGGGTTTTATAAATATTAGTTAAACATAAATATTGTAATCCTTATTTAATAGAATAGATAGAATATACAGAATTATAGGGATTGTGCTATGTCTTCATTATTTACATTGATGGTGCTTGAAGGTAACGATAATTTTGATATGCAATATCCTTTATCCATTGTATTGAATGGAGAGGAAGATGTTCAAAGATGTTCAATATGCCAAATTGTCATTGATTGTAAGCGTTTAAATGTCCAACTATAGCTTGAGGACTTAATTTCAATCCCATCTTTTCTGCTTTGTTAATCAATATATCTACTCTCTCTTTATCATCAATTATCATAGCTTTAGCAATAGCTCTATGGAATTGAGCTGTTCTTACTTTTGAAGTTTCTTTAGCATCTTTTATAGCTTGCACATCTTCATAGTATCTATTAACTGCCATACTTGGAAATCCGAAAGCCATTGCCATCTTATCACTCACCGACATTTCCTTCGGGAGGTTATCATACATCTTTATTGCTACCTCCTTTGTGTTATAAGGTAATCCTGCAATATCTTTTGGGTATATGATATGTTTACCAGTTCTATCTGTTGGAACTCCAAACTTTATTATTTTGTATAAATTATACAAATGCTTTGCTTGAGATGGGAGAAAAGCTTTATACTTCTCAGCAGTTGTCATATCAGGGCGGAAGATATTTTTTGGTAAATCAATAGCTGCTCCCATGATAGGCATAACAGCACTCCCTGTAATATTAGGAAATCCAATCATACTACTTGCATCTATCCCTATTAAGGATGGAAGACCATAGAGAAGACTTTTAGCAACTGCTGGTTTAGACATCGTGTTAATGTAGTCTTGCTTTGTTACTGCCCATGAAGGGTCATCCACTACATTCTTCATGAAGTAGTCTATTATATTATTTATCTCATCCTTCGCAGGAATAACTCCAGCTGCACCACCTATTGCCATAGTTGTAGCAATACCATTTATAAAAGCAGCTTTATTCTTCTGCCCCAACATCTCATAATAAAGATTGAGGTAGCTAAGCATGAAACTCTTGAATACCATAATAGGTGCTTTCCAACCTCTTGAAATTTCAGGACGGTTAGCTTTTGAGTAAAGAACCTGTGTTTTATTCACAAACCTATCAACAGTATCAATCAAACTCTTCATTCTCACTGATGTTCTCTCACCTAAAGACCCTTCATAACCCAAGTCTGTGTAGAGATTTACAGCAGTGATTGCAGCATGTATTCTATTACTTCTCTCTGATAATCTACCCAAGAAATCAATTCTATTTAACCACTTCTCATACTCAGTTCCACCTATTTCTACTTGTCTCATAGCTTTAAACTCACCTTGTCTATTGAGATGAGAGAGAACAACTTTCTCTTCTAAATTTAGATAACTTGCCTTCTGTATAATATCAAGCATAGGAGTATGAGTTGAAAAACCTTTAACTAAATCCTTATTAAACTGTATCTCTTTCACTTGAGCATCACTAAAATATTTCCAACCATCTTTAGTGGCATCCATAAAAGAATTTCCAGGTTTAAGACGAGATACTTCACTAATAGACCAAGGAGCGGTCATAGTGAGACGACCAGTTAAATTAAGAGCAGCAAAAGCAGGCTTTAACACAAGATAGTTAATATACATATAAGAGCGGATAGCTTTATTTATCTTCCCTTCAGAGTCAGTTCTCCCATAGAGATAATCTACTAATCTCTGCCCATACTCTCTTTGACCATCTTCAGTGGGAATACTTCGTAGAATTTCTTTCAATTCAGGTTGAATAAATCTTTTCAATATACTACGAGGAAAATTCTCAGTATATGTTATAATTGCTTTTTCTAAATCCATATCATAACCTGGAACTCCCTCTCTTTTTGCTAACTTTCCAGAAGCAAATACATCTAACCATTTATCATGAAGTATTCCACTTGTATTCTCTATATCACTATCACTCACTCCTGCTTCCTTCATTATTCGCTTAATGAGAGGGATAAATCTCTCAATAGTCATCATCTCTATAGCATCTACCTTTTCATACTTAGTATCAATAATTCTTTCTTTTACTCCTACCAACTTTGGATTTACTCCTTCTTCTTTGAGATAATCTTTATTAGCAATATAATCCTGAGCTTGCTTTTGAGTGTCAAATCCTCTATTTGCTACAACCCCACTCTCATCCATTATATGAGCAATAAATCTTCCAAAACGATAATGAGGAAGATACCCAGTAATATTACTTTTTGATACTATAGTATCAGCTTTTATATTAGCTACAGCTTGTCTTATCTTATTTTGAGTATCCTTATCAAAAGTATCATAATTTTCTATCTGTTTTCGTAACTCACTCTCAGTCATAGTTTTTATAAACATTTTAGCTAATTCAGTTTTAAGAAATCTATTGTGCAAATAGTCAAAAGCATCTCTTATCCCAACGTAAGCTTTTATCATTTTGGGAGAGAAGCCAGCATTATTCAATTCCTCTGGTGTCTTCACAACCTCTTCTCTATCATACTTCCATATCTCATTCATTTTTATTTTTTCTTCAGGAGTAAGATTAAAAAATTCCTTCATATCATTTCTTGCTTTATTACTAACTTCAGTCCCTCTCCTCTCTATATTATTCTTCCATAGTTCTGTTATCTTTCCTATCTCCTTATGGAAAAAAGGAATGCGGAGAGCATCTTTTACTGTTTTACTAATATACTCTAAAGCATTCACTCCTTTATAACTAATCCCATCAGAAATATTTTTAAATATATCATATACCTTTCTCTGACTAATATCTGACTCATTATCTATTCCAATAGTTTCTCTCCTTGAGAGAGGGAGTATTGAACCAGGTTTTTCTGTTGGAGAGAGTCCCGCTTCAAATAAGATGGCCTGTTTAACATCCCAGTTTTTAAACTCTGCATCAGTAATATTTCCAGCTTCACTCACTACTCTACTCGCCGCTTCTCCAATTACTCCCTCATATTTTTGCCCCACAAAATCTTTAAGACTTTGACCCTCATACTCAGGATATATTGTCTTCAATAGGTCTTTAAAATTAGTATATTTATTAAATATCTTTTCAACTGTAGCATAAAATGATGGAGAGACGCTCATTTTATTATCTAAAACTTTGTCTGATAATCTCAACACCATATTTATATCTTGTTTAAATTCTGGTTGTTTTCTAATATCTATAGGTAAGGTATTCTGAAGAACTGTATTAGCATGAAAAATTATACTAAGAAGCTCTGCCTCTGTAGATGTTCCATTAGGTAATCCCTCATATTGTTGAACAACATGATTAACTTCATGTTTGATGTCGGAGAGAGTTTCAGAAAAAGATTGACCTCTCTCAATATAGATTTGTTTAATTTGAGTATCAAAATAAGAGAAGTCAGATGAGTTAACTTTAATATCTTTCAAAAATGGATATATTTCATACCATATATCTGCTTTTAATATCTCTTTTAGAGGTGTTTCTTTATAATTTTTAGTTTCATAGAGTATAGGTTTTCCAGATAACTCATAGAACTTTTGTGACGTAGGAACTTTCTTAGGAATAGCACTATCTTGTAAAGTTACTCCTTTATGTGAAATGAAAACTATATTCTTAAAAGTTTTCCCAATATCTTCTACCTTAATAACATCCTTCTTTAACTTTTCTGGAATACTAATATCTCTTCCTATTAAACCTCTCTCATCTTTATAGAGTTTAGACATTTGATTTGCAAATTTACCAAACATATCTCCAAGATAATTTTTCATATTATAAATAAAATCTTTAAAAGTTTTCACTCCATCCATTATTACCCTCTTTGCAAGTTTTGATAAATTACTAACAACATCAACTCCCATCTTTATAGCTTTAACAACTTGTTTAGGGTCAATCCCCATATTTAATTGAGAGCCCTTATCCTCTATTCCTCGTAGAGCTAAAGACTCCTCAATATCAGACATTTCTGATATTTTCTTCACACCACTTGTATCTACATGCTCAGAAAAGGGTTCTGCCTTCCCTAATGGGGGAACTCTCTCAATAGAGCGTTTAAATAAATCTTGCATTTCTTTACTATTTCTATCTTCTCCAGCGATTGACCTTCTATTGAACTCTTCCTTTGCAGTGGTTCTTTCTACTAACGCCTTTTCCACATCTTGCATATCTTGCGATTGTTCTACAGTATGGCGTTGCTTGTATCTCTCAACTGCCTCCTTTATCTGTTGTTTCTTTAACTCTTTATCTTTAACTTGTATAAGAGCTTCTTGCTGTCTTTCTGAAGGACTTTTCGCAGCCAAATCCCGAACTATCTTATTATTAAGTGCAGTTCTCTCATCTTGAGGACGGATGAATACATTCTCATTCTTGATTGCTTGTTTAACTTCAGGTTTTTCTAAATTACGGATAGGAAATTCAGTTGGTTTTACTTCTTCTATTGGTTGAGTTTCAACTGGTTGTCCCTCTATTTGAGGTTCTTTATATGATATTAAACCCTCACCTTTTGGTTTTGTTAATTTATTTCTTTCTTCGTCCAGCAAGCCATTTAGTTCTTGCATTTTTAAATTATTCTTTAACAATTCACTACCATAAGGAGATTGTCTTAACCTCTCACTTCTTTGAAACTCAGTCTCAAATACCATTGCTGATACCTCAGCAGGAGATAACCCAGAGAAGATGGGTTGGTTAAATTTCTCCATATCTATCTTCAAAGGTAATTCCATTTGATTTAAGTTAGACGATGGTTTAGGTTCAGTAAGTTGTAAATCTAACTGTGTATCATTGCTTGGTTTTGTTAATTCAAATGGTATTACTTCCTCTGGTTGTTTACGTATTTGGTCTTTAAATTTAAAATCTAACTGTTCTTTAGATTGTTCAACTACACCATTAACAATTTCATCTAAATTTCTACCAGTATCCTTCTTCACCTCACTCTCTATATTACTCTCATTCACCATCCCTTTATCTATTTTAGTCTGAAGTGTTTTAGAAAAAGCACCAAGTGTTCCCATAAGAATAGAACTACTAATAATATCCTGTTCTTCACCACCAGCAACAGCGGACATTAAACCACCAGCGGCACCAGTGCCAAGAATACGAAGAAAGACATTGCGAGGATAAGAGGCTGCAGTAAAAGGAAAGGCAACAGCAGCACCCTCAAGAGCACCCTTTTTAGCACCAGCAATCGTATCTTCCTCAGCAGCACCTCTATATGCCCCAGTAATTCCAAATACTTTTATTTGATGAGCAAGGGATGACAAAACTTTTTGAGTGGTAGATGCAGTTTTTCCTAATCCAACTTGTGGTATAAATTTACCAACAGTAGCATATATAGGTAAATCTAATACTAAACCTCCAACACCTTCTGCTATTTTATTTGTTAATCCTCCTTGAGATGAACGATAGAGTCTCTCTTCTCCAACTACATTTTCAGTAATTTCCTCAAGAGTAGGAACTTGACTTCCTACAACACTATGTATTCCTTGAACTATAGGGGCTGCCCATGATGCTCCCGATTTAAGAAAACCAGTTCCTAATGACTCAGTTAGAGTAGCTTTTCCATAGATGGAGGGTTTTACTCCTTTAATAAATTCATCCTCATTGGTGTCTGGAAAGTCATTAACCTTTCTTCTATAAAATCCTTTAGCAGCGTAAATTTTATCTTCAGTTGAGAGAGCTTTAAAATCAGGGTGGATAAGTAATTCATCTAAAGTGTTAGGCATACTTAATATCCTCCCTTTATTGAATTATCTATTGTTGCTTGGGACTTACCAAACTTTATATCATCTGCAACTGATGGAGAGACAATTCCACTTTTTAATTGTCGTGCTAAAATTAAAGCCTCTTCTGGATTTAATGGGTGCAGTTTGTCCATAGATTTAATGTATATTTCTCCAGCAATCTCGGTAACTGATTTTTCCTTAATTTTATCTACAGGAGGTGTTAAAGCTTTTGCAGAACCACTTGGCTGTATTTCATAAAGAATACCACCTGCTTCTTTTATTTCTGGTGGTTTAATAGTAGTAAGGTCATACTTATTTAATACATATTGTCTTTCATATGGTGTTAATCTTGAGTCGCTTAAAACTTTCTTTCTCGCTAATACTCTCTCATCGTAACTTGCACTTGGGGATATGAGAGGTTTACGAGTAGCATTATCTTTATTATAATTAGCAAAAACACCTTGATTTCCTACTCCAAAATTACCCTCAGAGACATTCCCACCAACAATTTTAAATTTTTTATCATTGAATTTAAATACATTATCCAGATTTAAGTTTCCACTTCCACTTGGATATAATTTATCTCCATTAGGTAGAATTTGAACTTTATTCTTCCACTCATAAGGAGTATACCCTTCGGATGGAAAATTAGTAAACTTATTCCCATCCTTCACATAAAACTGGTTACTAGATATATTTTCCTCAGGAGGAACTTTTCCTGCAACCTCATCAAGAGAAAGAGGTGTTGGTTGACGATATGTATTAGTTGATGCATACCTATTATCGTTTGTATTACCTAACAATGGTGGTGTAACTGTTACATTTGAAGGATTTATATACCCCCAATTACTCACATCCGTAGATTTAGGTAACCAATCTCTCATACCCTCCATCCTACTAATATCGTCAAAAGACGCTTGAGGTATTTTTCTTTTTTGTCTAACATTTTCTATTGTTGGTGTAAAATCATCTTCTGCATATATTGTCATATATCCTCCTTTTACATATCTAATGCGTATTGACTCACAGATGTTGGGGAAGTATTATTTGAAGGTGGCACCCAACCTCTATTCGTATCATAAACCCAATTTGCTGTATTACCTTTTTTAGCTGCCTGAGCAAAATCTTCCTCATAAGAGGTGAAAGGACGATGGTCTCCAAGTGTTGGAGATGAACTAAAGGGTAAGTTCATAAGTCTATTCTCTCCTCTTTTTAATGTTACTTGTCTATTTTCATCTTGTATCTTACGCTGATAGTTTTCATCAATTCTCCTATCCTCTATTTGAGAATTTCTTTGTCTCACTTTCTCAGCATAATCAGCTAAAGTTTTTGCCCATGACATATTAGCATTCGTTTTTTGAGTATCTATATTTGATTGTAATTCTTGGTTTGCTAAAGAATAAGCTGGTTGTCTTGCTCCTCCAACTGCTTTCTCTACTGTATCCCCAAATCCCTCTATAGCCCCACGAGTTTGATACCCCCGAAGAACTGGATTACTTCTACTCCCACCAGCTAATGTTTCTCGTAAAGCTTTTCTACCAGCTCTAATAGTTGGAGAAGCAAATTCTTGTGTTAGTGAAGCTATTCTATTAGTATCTAAAGTTGGCATACTAATAGAGGGGGCTTCTGGGAGGGGAATGGGAGATAGAGTTTCAGCAAGATTAGGAATACCAGGTCTTGTTGATGTAATATTATTTGAGTTACTGGTTTTAAAAATATCATTCCCACTTCTATCAGGATACCCCCAAGCACCACCATACCATACATCTGGCCAATTAGGCATAATTATCTCCTTTCTTGTGTTGCTAAGAAATAACTTATAGCAAACACAAATAGTATATTTTTGATGCTATATTCATTATTTATCAAACAAACAAATATAGAAACCCAAAAACCTGCACACATCCTACAATCTAAAGGATGGACTCCTTTTATGAAAAGGAATTTAGTTTTACTCCTAATAAATAGTTTAATTGGTAGGAATATAATACTTGAAGTTAGAATAAATGTAACAGCATAAGCAACAAGAGATAGTATAAGTAAAGATGTCATATAACTTTCCCCCCATCAGATATTTGATTATCTTTATTACACCCTGAACAACCACTTTTACTTTGTGAATTATTTGAGTGTTTACTATTTATTCTCTTTATCAACTCTAAGTATGCTTCATCTGGTTTTAAATGAGGATACTCAACCATTGCAACACTCAGCATACCCACCTTCTGAGCAAACTCAGATATATCTAAAGGGTCTATATTTTGGTAGATACAAGTGGTTACAAACTCCTTATAATCAAATTTATTTTTTTGACCTAACCAAATATTTAATCTTTGATTACTATTCACTAACATTTAAGGACACCTCCATTCATAAGACTTAATATTCCACGTAAAAGCCCTACGTATCCCCGTATCACAAGTTAAGCCACATTGAGACCCCTGGTCACAATCCAAGTTACAACAACTATCACTGGATACAGTCTTAGATTTACCATTATTAGTCTCACAAGTAATAGAACCTGCATCACAACCACTGCATGTCCTATCTACATTAGATATCAACACCCATAATCCTGTTGACATCCTTACCTCTTTACATACTTGTTTCCCACATATATCAGTTATACATACATTTTTAGTTCCACATCCTTCATCAGGAACTTTAACACATTTACCATCAACACTTCCACCTTGAATATCTATCGCACATATATCAGCAGAAGGACAAAGAGTTGTTGGTGCACTATCACCACTATCACCACTATTCAAAGTAAAAGGAGGACACTCCTCTGGACTATCACATACTAATTGTTGACACCCATCATCCATTTTTTGATTACAATCAAAACCATTAAATGGATTTATTGCTGAACTACATGCAATACAAAAGCAAAGTGAATTAAAATGTAAACAACTCAATATATCTTGTGATAAAGGTGGTTCTCCTATTGGAGTGCTTTTATTAGCTTGAGGAGTATCAGCCTTTTGAGGTTGAGCATAAGGAAAAGAGAAGTTAGATGGATGTTGAGTCTGCATATCCATATAACCTTGTTCCCAATTAAGACGATATGGTTTCTCGAACTCAGAATGCTTAGTAGTTCCACCTTTATCTTCTACTTCCTTATTTGTTATAGATGTTTTCATCTCATTAAAATCATCAGTAACATAAGGTTTTTTAGTAGAAGATATATCTATTACATTATTTAATGGCCTTCTCATTCTCCTCCTTTTTTATTTCTACCATCATTATAGGAGCTTCCCATTTAGTTATATGTTCTTTTTGACGATGTATATCTACACAAGTTAATTTCTTTTTAGTCCAATCTTCTCTTTTCCTATCAATTTCAGATTGCATTTTTGAGTTCATGTATTTCAACCCCCATATCATGTAGTGTGAGACTATCAGTAGATGACCATTTTAAAGATAGATGGTCTCCAAGAATAGGTTGACTCCATCTATGTCTTCTATATTGCTCTCCAGTATTTATAGCAACCAACGAAAGAGTAATAGTATCCTCAGCAAAAGTATCAATAGTATTCACATCAACAGTTCTTATTAAATCCCCTGTAGTTTGAGATTTAACTCTAATCATCTCATCCATCATTCTAATTCTATTTCCCCCACCATCTATTTCCATAACAGCTATTGCTGTTATTGCTGTTCCATCATCTGTAGTTCCATTATTCGCTTGGTAAACTATACCATTATTTCTTCCCATCATTTGAAGAGTATGTATATTTCCACTACCTGCTTCTATCTCTGCCATACAAGTTATAGTTTGACCAATTACATCAAATCCCCATGATTTACTTTTTACATCATAGATAGGAAATATATTAGGTTCAGTTGCTGAACTTCCACTTACTAATCCAATACGAATAATATCATAAGTTGAGTCATACTCAAGCCAATGTTGATTTTCATAACCAGCACGAATACACTCAGTCTTTGTTGTGTCAAAATAATTTGATATATCTCCTGATATATTCCACATTGTAGTCCCCTCACAAGCCATCACTCCATATCGTGAGAGCCAGAAAGCTACTGTAGTATTTTTATTAAGTCCAGAAATATCAGTAGTAATTCCCTCTATAACAATAGCACATTTACTATTCATTATACCTACTCTATTAGAGAGAACTAACTTTCCAAAACTCCCAGCCCCTTTAGGAGCATAGCCTTCAATTAAAGTAGTGCAACCCCCCTCCTTTCCTTTTTCCTCTTGCCATACAATAGCATCACCATAAAATGGTTTAATATTTATCACTTGATTAGTTCTACCATCCCCCACCTCAATTAAACCAAAATCATTTCCATTTAAAAACATTGGCTCATCTACTGCAGTAAGATATACATAATGAGGATATTTTGTAAATGAGAGTAAACTTCTTCCCTTCCAACTTGCATTACATACCCCATTCCCCAAATCGTTAATATCAAAATATGGCATCCCTTGAATACCAACATTCACCTTTGATGATAACTCCTTATCAAATTTAAAACGATACCAGTAAGCATAATAACCAGATGAATTAAATTGAAGTTTAGATGGTATAACAGATACTCTATTCCAGTGGATAAAACCTGATTTAGTAGCACCACTTGTTCCATCTTCCATAGATGTAACCACACTCCACCCATCACCAGTCCATGTAGCAACTTCTGATAATGCTGTAGGAGTAACTGAAAAGGTTATTGTTGCACTTTTATTACTTTCAGCTGTTAGCAAACCAGTAGCAACTGATATTGTATTGCTTGTAACACTCATTATTTTTGTTGTTATATTATTACTCACTGTTCCTGATATAGTAATAGACATACCAGGCTCAAATCCAGCAGATAAAAATTGATTTTTAGCCCACTTAATAGAGTCATCACCTGTTCCCCCATCAACAAATGTTATATCAAGTGAGCCTATTATGGTAGCCAAAACTATATTAGGAGTTACTCCTACATCCATATAGAAACCATCTATAGGTTCCTGAAATGATAAGTAACCATAGTCAGAAGTTCCCATCAATTTAAGGTCAACTGAATTAGAACCAAATATTTTATAATTTGTAGTAGATGCATCATATACTTGAGCTTCAATAGCATCTACTAACACTCCATCCCATACATTTACCATAGATTGCCAATTAGCGTTAAACCTCACCTTATTAACACGCACAGATGCTGAAAGTTGAACTGATACAGTTAATTCATACCAAAATCCTGAAAGACCAAACATATAATGTGGTATTTCACCACTTTGAGGTGTCCAACTAATTGTTCCATTCTGACCCATTGTAGCACCAGCTAAGGATGTCCCATCAGTGTTAGCAACTGTAGTCCAATTTCCATTCCAATATTTTAATGTGAGAGTTGATGCAACACTATTTACATTAGGTATAGTAAAAGTTAATGATTTTGATTTAAGAGGCGTGCATATAAAAATACGATGAAAATTAGCTACTGTATTAAGACTATCAAGTATTGCCACTGTAGATGTATCTTCATCACCAACTTCTATTGTAAAATCATTTCCTTCAGTAGGCACACGAGGAGCAGCAACTGTTCCCTTATAAACATTAAACATTAAAGGTAGAGATGAACTACCCATATATATTTGATGCTGACGAACTTGGTCTGAAAATAAACATCTATCATTTATAGTAGACCAACTTGCTGGTTCAGCACTTGCTACTGCTGCTAATACCTCAGAACCAAAATTTCCAGTTGTAGTAGTTGGTGGATTATTAGTAGCTTCTTGCACTTGTCCTCCACCATATTGAGAATAAAAGTGAGTCTCAGCACTTAATTTTCTAAACTGATACATAGATATAACAGCATTAGAATTACTCGTTGTTGTATGTTGAGTTGTATGACCAAGTCTCTTCTCAAAAGAAGGGTGTCTCCACCTAAAATTTTGAAGAGTAGAAAATCTTCCACTTTTTACTAACTGTCTTGGTATAGATGTAATAACACCACCTTCAAATGGAATAGCTTTTATATCTGATAATTTACGCATCTTTTATAGTCTCCCAATTAGATGGATTAAAACTTAATTCATTCCAATTCGACTGAATAGAACCTAAAGGTAAATATTTTCTAATTATAGGTTTTAAATAAATTTGACTATCATATCCTTTATAGGGATATAGATATTGCTGTCTTTTAATATCAAAAATAGGTTTATTAACTTCCTTATACCACTTATCAAGTGTTATTAACTCTGATTGATTTAAAGAATTTGTGTCATAAAATATAACTGGGTATAAATATTGTTGTCTCTTAACATCAAAAATAGGCTGGTTAATATTTATATACCATTTATCTAAAGTAATACCTTCTAATAAGATTAAAGCAAAAGGTTCGTAGAAAATGTTTGGGTATAAATGTTGCTGTCTCTTGGTAGCAAAAATAGGTTGTATAGTATTACCAGCCCATTTATCTAAAGTAATATCTTCAAAATTAGTAAAAATACGTAAATCTGTGAAAGTTGTTGGATATAAATACTGTTGCCTCTTAATATCAAATATTGGTTTACTAAATTCTTTATACCATTTATCAATAGTAATAGGTTCAAGAGATAGTAATGAGAGAACATCATGTATTATAGAAGGATATAAATACTGCTGTCTTTTTATATCAAATTTAGGTTGGTTAATCTCCTTATACCATTTATCAAGAGTTACAACTTCTAATATAGGCTCTATTATCCAATTTTGAATATTAGAATATAAATACTGTTGCCTTTTAATATCAAATAACGGTTGAATAATATTTCCAGCCCATTTATCTAAATTGATATTTTCTGGTAAAGTTAAGAAAATAGGGTCGTAAGATATAGATGGATATAAATATTGCTGTTTTTTAATATCAAAAATAGGTTTATTAGTATTTCCAGGCCACTCAAAAGTAGGTGCAATATTTAAGTCTAAATTTTCATTTCTACCAGTAAAAGTTCCACCATCACCATAATTGAAAGATTGAGCTGCGTATATATATCTATAATCTTTTTTTGAGGTATGAAGGGCAATACTAAGTGTTGAAATTAAAGTTGTTCTTGCAGAGTCGGAATAGATATAAACATAAATAGTCCCATTTGCCCCTACAAGCTCGTCTCTAACTATTTTATGATATCTATTTTGAGGTGAGTAAGAGTCTGCGTATAAACTACTATATTGTGTTCCGCCATCACTTTCTATAATTATAATATTAGCAGTTCCGCCTGAAGTCTCCGCTCTATAAACTACCAAAGCACTATTGGGAGAAGCCCACACCGATAACATACCACCTATAATATTACCTAATGCCCAACTAACCAAAAAAGGAGATGCTCCAGTTAAACTCGTATAAATAGCGTCTACGAGGTGCGTAAAATCACCCGAAAAATAGGCAACCCCAAAATCCTTATAAACATAGGCATTTTCGTTGCGGGCAATACCTGTCAATGTTAAGACATTAGCCGCAACGGAAATATGACTATTTGGGTCAACTTCTACGTAAGTTGTAAAATCTTCATATGGCATCCTTATACTACCTCATTAGTTTTTGTATCAATACTTGTATCGATATTTGCACTGAGCCAAAAAACAGATTTTCCAGCTATCTCTCTATTGACATTTATATCTTGATGAATTGCCATACTTTTTGGCTCAAATTCATTCTTCAAAAAAATGTTCCATTCTGCTTCAGTAATAAGACCATCCCGATATTTTTGCCCCATTGCATTATGCCTAAGTCTTAATAGCTCATCCAGTCTATAACAGAAAGACAATCGTGAAGCCTCGGTATTACAATTTATTGGATATACAATTCTCATTTTACCTCACTAATATTAGTATTCATTGATATAATAGTATCATTAAATATTATTTATAAGTCCTTTTTCATATCTATCTAATTTTTCCTCAAAAGGAATACAAATATCGCATCTTATTTCTCCACAAGTAGTCTTCATACATTTTAGGCAAAAACCTCTTATTTTTCCACTTCCTCTAATAGATACAAAATGAGAACCACAATGCCCACACTGAATTGTATGGGCAACCTCTTGTCCTTCAACAATAAAAGCACCTGATGGCTTTCTCTCAAATTTAGTATGACCAAAAAAGTTATTCTTCATAATGTATTGTAGCATTAGTGTTTACAGCAGAACCAGCTACTGTTATAACCTGAATACCAACACCATTAGCTGCGGTTGCTGGAAGAATTATCTCACCCATAGGTGCAGCTACCCATCTAAAAGTAAGTCTTTGATTTTGAGCCCATTGAAGCATTATAGCGTTAGCTGTATATGTGGGTTCTACTGTGTGTGCTTCACCAGAACTTGCAAGAGCTGCTGGGTCACTTGGGTCAAGTGCTTGTGGCGTAACACCAGTTGATGTTCCAGCTGCTGTGTATCTCTGTAGAACATACTCCGCAGCATTATCCGCAGGAGTTGCATCACTACCTAATATTAAATCAAATATTCTTGGTCTAACTGTTGCTGCACTTGTTAAACCAAGAATAGTTGTTGCCGCTGTATTTGTATCTTGCCCATCTATTGAATATCTTCTACCCATTTTAAACCTCCTTTTATTTAATAAGCTTTATACTCTTTACCGTCATACAGTAAAGCTTGTTGATTTACTTTATTTAGACGAGGAAGAGAAATATGTATCCATACTTTTTCTCCAACCATTTCTAAAATACATTGACCAAATTTTATATTACTATTTAATAATATCCAATTAAATACCTCTAACATTCTCTGTTTCTTTACTTCTAAAGAAGTAGATAAGACTAAGTCAAGTAGAGTGAAATCAACTGCTTCACCCTCAAGATGTTGAGAAGAAGAAGCTCCTTTCACAAAAGTATTAACCTCTATACTTCTATAACCACTAAATATCTTAATCTTCCCAAATTTATTAGCAATGGGTTGAAGAAGATAGGTAGCCACATATAATAATTTACTCATCTGTATATTAGATGGTTTATTATCAATATGAGTATTTGTAGCAATTAACTCTTCTAATGTAAAATTTGAACTTAGTCTCACCTATTCTCCTTTATTTAATAGTTTTTTTGATTTGGTCAATCATCTCCCTTACTCCTACCCCAGCTAAGCCTAACATCCCGCCTGCTATTGGAGAGTCAATAGTAATACTTCCTATCCCACCTAATACAAGCTGATTAGTAACCTCTGTAGAAGCGCCTAATATTAAACTGACAATAGGCAATATCCACGTGGGGATGTTCATCTTTTTAATCTGTGATACGAGCATTGGGACTAATATCGGTATCAATGCTGTGATTATTGGTGTCATTGTTTATCACCTCCTTTCTATTTTGCTATCAACATATCTATTTTCTTATCCATCTTGTCTAAATTTTTATCCATAC
>ERZ1292644.499-Hain-H14-01um-R2-499-length-26480-cov-5_pt1 | contig 26480 bp, 40 predicted proteins | sample MGYA00564402_ERZ1292644 | MGnify/ENA primary metagenome ERZ1292644 (study PRJEB36523, sample SAMEA6512644) | groundwater metagenome | collected 2019-01-09 | study: AquaDiva: Metagenomics assemblies of 32 groundwater samples
TCAAAGGGAGACAACAGACCAGCCGGACGACAGCTTGGTACAATTTTAGGATGCCACTACTATCATGCGACTCAGAACAATTCCTTCTGGAATATGCCTTGGGAATGTATTTCTATAATTTTGCCTCTTTCTTTTGGCGCAAATGAATACCCACATTCAGTTAATTTAGGTCAATACCTTGCCGAATTGGTTAACATGTCTCTTTTGCCTGCTGAAAATTTCGTAGCTTCCATAGAGTTTGGAAACGAGATCTGGGGAGGAAAAGGCAGGACTACTGTATTTGAATACAAAGTTACCTTATGATTTCCTATCGCCAATAATATGGCTATAAACTTGAGCGTCGTCTGCTTCAAACACATAAATTTCTTCTGGGAAGACGACGCTTACTTTGTTTTGATTGAATTTTTTTAATAAAAACTTACCCAATTCCAACATGAAGTTTTCCAAAATACGAATTGGAATGTCATATCTGGGATAATTGATTACTGCTAATTCAAACCCTTGTTCTTGATAATTAAAGTGAACAAAACGAGTTGGCGTAATTCTTACTGGTGGAACACCATTATCTGCAAAAGTGCCTTGAAATTCTTCAATCGCAGAGACTACTTCCGCCTCTGTGTAGATCTTACTACCATCATATCGCTCTCGACTTCCTATGTAAATTCTAGCTTCATAGGACGGTGCGTTTTTAACTTTCATTTTTACTCGATATTTTCTGAGATTTCGATTACTTTCATCCCTGATACAATTTCAGGGAACCCAGATTCTATCACAGCTTGCTTAATATTGTCCAGCATTTTTTCAGCTTCTGATTTGTCATGACTCCACCAAACGCCTCCTACACGAGGATGTTTGAAGAATCGATTTAGTTTTTCATTATGAAGGACAAACATATTATGCATTCTTAAAAATTGCAGCAGCAACTTCAGGACCAAGATCTTTGTCCCCCATTACTTGCTGTTGAGCTAATGCTTTAGCTTTAGGATCTTTTGCCATTTTAGAAAAATCGATATTATATTTCTTAGCAGCAAGTGAAGCTTTTTGTGCTTGCATTTGTTTTGCTTTTGGATCGTCGGCGACTCCTGGTGCCCCAACAACCGGAAGATCTTCATTCAAACGATTTTCTAACCATGTTGAAAAGTTAATAAAATTACTCATATCTTATCTAGATTCTGCTTCCCAAAATTCCTGTCCATCACGCCAATAATGAACCAATATGCCTTTTGTACTCATATATTTCTTATCAACAACAATCTCACCACTGTGGACTCTTCGATGACAATTTGAGCAGGTGACTAAAATATTTGAATCATGATATTTGCCACCATTTTCTCCAGGAAGAATACGATGTGCATCGAGCAATTCATAATTGCTCTCATCGCAAAAAAAACATTTATTCAGGTAAAGCTTTCTGATCTGCTGTCTCGACTGTTTCTTTTTCACTCTCTCCTTAAACCTGCAAGTACTTGTAACATTATAGAGTGTTGTTCTTGTTCTTGCAAATTATTTACATGTTCATATGATCTTACCTGTTTACTTTTACGACGTGGCGGTAAAGGCGGTAGAGTTCCATTCCCCCAATCTTCGTCATCATCTTCTTCTTCTGGAGAAGAGGCATCATCTTCTGGAGAAGAGGCATCATCTTCTGGAGGTAAGTCTAAACTTTTTTCATCATCTTTAGGCTCTGGCTCTTCTGGTATTGGCTCATGAGTGTGATTGCCCGGTTGAGGTAACGTTTTTAATTTAGACAATGCCTGAAGCACTGCTAATTCCCCTTCGGTAGCACGGTCATTTCCAATTTCCTCATGTTTGATCCAATGATCTATTGCTCGACGTAAATTACCGCCAGATTTATGTAAAGTGAACAATAATTTGAAAACCTTATCATATGCAGATGCTGCATCTGCGTCATTAACAGTAGTTGGCAAGCCATTGTCACGTAATGTTTTAACGATTTCTAACAAATCATTATAGCTCTTGCCAGCCGATGCTTTAGCAGCCATATCTTTAGATGCTGCTGCATGTCTTGCTTTGGCTTTGTTTAACTCTTCTTCTCCTGGAGCTTGATTGCCTCTGCGAATAGAAGAATTCAAATCCATTACAATGGTTTGAAGAACAGCAGCGTAGTCTTGACTTAAATTTCCAGTGCTGAATAGTTTTTTAAGTTCACTGCCCACATGATTCAACATATGAACCAATTCGGTCGGTGCGTGTTGATAGTTTCTGCCTCCAGCTACTTTTAATCGTTCTGCTTCTTCACTTGCTGCTTTTTGTTTAGCGGCGTTAGCAGCGGCTGTAGCTTGAGTTTTTTCCCAAGCTGCATCTGCTTTCTTTTTCAATTCAATTGCTGATTTGACTGCTGCCGCAGATGAGCCATAGTCTGTTTCGCTTAACTTTGATAATTCTAAAGCAAGGACTCTGTAAATTTCACCTTTATTTTTATCCCGATTTACATAACGGCTTTCGCAATAACGAATAGCATGTGGAACATCAAGGGAAATAGCGACAGCAGCTTCTTCGTAAAGAGGCAATAGATGACGAAAATCCATATAATCGGCAAAGCGGTTCATACTCTATTTACTCCTCGTCTTGTTGTTCTAAAATCAATTTATCTTTAAGTTTCATTTTCATTAATTTAATGGTAGTTTCGTTTACAATTACCCAGCCCCAGCCGCGTGCATCGCAGTGCAATTTACAAGCTGACCATTTGGCTTGATTAATTGGCAAAGTGTGTTGATTCGCCGGTTTTATCTCCCAAACTTCAAGATGATTATCTACAAATTGAACCAATAAATCTGGGTAATAGCCTTTAATTTTACCATTGAAATAATATTCAACTTTAAAACTTTCAACGAGATATCCCAACACACTATCATCAGCCTCTAAACATTTATAAACATCATGTTCCCATGCACTACGATAATGCATCTCTTTGCCGCCATTTTTAATAGACAAAAAGAAACCATTTTTAAAAGTGGGCTTCTTTTTACGTTTGCTAGGAGAGCGTTTGTCTGCCCAAACCAATGCTCTCAACATGCCAGTTTTAGGAAGCGGTTCGCTAGGATGTTTTGCCTTATAATGGAGAATAACATCACGAACTGGTGCTTTACATCTGCCAAGAGGACAACAAACATAATCGCGACCCTCTTCGTGTTGGGTTGTAATATGATCTCTATATTCTGAATACTCTTTAAAAGCTACGCCACAAACAAAACAAACGTATTGTCTTTGACTTTGATCACTTGGAGGAAACGGCAATGTCATTCTAACCCTTCAGTCTGTTTGTTTAGCAAATGCTCGGCAACATGATTTGTAATTACTTTTATTTTGCTGATATCTTCTAAACGGAAAAATTCTTCAACTGGCTTTCCATTTACAGCAGAAGTTAAATTATTAGCACTGAATACCATCTCTTCTGATCCTTCTTCATGGTCAGACTTCATATTTGCATATGTTAATCGTGCTTCTTCGCCGCCACCATAGATGTTGCCATCATAATGAAAGAAAAAAATGAAATTCTGTCCATAGATTAACATTTTAATATGTCCTTCACGTTGGCGTTGGACATCAGTTTCTGTTAAGTAGAAATTCTTAAAATTGAGCTTACAATTCATGTAGTTATTTAGCTATTTAAGTCAATTATTACATTATTAATAGAATCTTCCCAATCATTAGTTCTAATTAACCTCACAGAATCATACCAATTACTTATTGCCCATCTTGGATCTGGATTACTTCCTAATAAACCATAAGTTTTAACACCCATAGCACCAGCCAGATGTAAAATTGCTGTATCGACTGATACTACAAAATCTAATGCATTTATCAATGATGCAGTATCGCCAAAGTCATTAATTGGTATACCGAATATATCGAATTCTACTCCTTCAGTTAATTTTGGCATGTTAATAGAATTGTGAAGCATAAAAAGGGAAACGTCTTTGCCTAACAGAGGCTTGAAGTATTTCAAAGGACAGCATCGATTTATATTGTTGGGATTTGCCAAGCTGCCTTCCCAAGCAATGCCTATTTTAACATTGTTTTTATGTTCTTCCAGATCTGCTTTATGTGAATATTTGATGTATGGAATATTATTCATTTGTGAATGAAGTAAAAACGGCAAACTTAAACTTAAAATGTGATAATCATGTTTTGGTAATGTGCTGCCATCTTTATCGATTACATCATAAGAAACAATAGGATGTAAAGCTTTAGGACAATTCAAAACAATATCACAATTGTGTTTTTCAAGATTTGGTAGATATCTTAAAAATTGGATTATATCTCCAAACCCTTGTTCACAATAAACTATTACTTTTTTACCTTTAAGAGAGGATTTCCCGTCCCATCTGGGGCTTAAATGATAAATATGTCGATAATACTCCATATATGGAGCATTGATACGTTCAGATTCAAACATGTTCCTATATATAAATCATATGGCAGAACGTAAATTTACAGGATTTAAGTTGTTTTATGAGGAGCATGCTTTTAGCAATCTAAGCAGAACTCTTATGCACAAACTTAATGTTGATCTTAAGGATACTGGCGGTAAGGTCGGTAGTATTCCTATGATACCTGGAGTTATGAAACTTCAGATTAAAGAGCAGCCACCTTGGGAGGCTCAATGGGAAGAAGGAACGATAAAATGGTATGAAATTGTAGAGATCAATGAAAAATCTGCCAAAATTAAAGAAGTGACTGGTAAGTGTGATAATAGAGGCGGGAATACACAGAATGTCATGGCTCAATGCAGTCCTACTAGCGGTGAAGAGATGACCATTACTGGTCAACAACTTGATTGGCTAATGGCTCATATTGCTGGTCAAGGTGCCAATGGTATGGGTGGAGGTATGGGCGGTGGAATGGGTATGGGCGGCATGCCGCCAACAGGTGGTGCGATGCCACCACCAACAGGAGGCGGATCTCCCCCACCGCCACCACCAACAGGAGTATAAGATGATTAAATTCAAAGAATGGCTTGACAAACGTATTGCTGAAACCACCACAAGCAGCAACGTAGGAGGTGGAACTTCCACTGCTGATATAGCAGGTTTCGCTCGTCCTTTAGTGTTTCAAGATGAGGACAAAAAAAAGACCCATTTAATTCGCCGCATGAAAAAAGAAAACAAATAACTATTTTGTCTATATGAAATCTATTGCAGAATTTCTAGAACTAAACAAAAAATGCGCTAAAATTGCTGTTGTGGGCGATGCAATGCTCGATGAATATTACGAAGTAAAAGTTACTCGTATCTCGCCAGAGTTCCCAACACAAATTATGCATTCTAATGATTGGCAACCTGCTGCTGTAGTGCCAGGAGGTGCTGCTAATGTTTGTTTGCAAATGAGCAATGGTTTTAATGTTAAATGCTACTTGCTTAGTTTGATTGATAATAGATCTGTGGGTGTTTTTAAGAAACAACCTTTCGACGCCGAATATTGCGTTACGCTCACTGAAAAAGAAACCCATATGCCGCTTAAACGCAGGTTCTATGATGGGGACTATCCTTTGCCTCGTTGGGATATTGAAGCTCCAAATTATGGGTTTACTGTTGAGAGATTAAAGAATTTTCAAATGATGCTGTTGGGTAATTTAAATTGCCTATTAGAAGCAAAACAAATTGATATAGTAGTTCTAAGTGATTATGGTAAAGGATTGTTTACCAACAATAATTTTGCCGAAATGGTCATAGACCTATGCAAAATGTATGATATACCAACTATTGTAGATCCTAAAAATCCACCCGTAGATCGTTGGACTGGATGCACGTATTTCAAACCGAATGCTTTTGAAGCATGTAAAATGACTGGTCTGCCACATGGTAATTGGCACGAACATCAAATCTATTTAAACAAACACCACAACATAGAAAATGTTATCATCACAGATGGTCCAAATGCACCTTTCGTTTTCTTGAATGAACGAGAGATTAAGCTCGCACGTCAGCCTAACAAACAAAGCGTAATTGGTGCGGGCGATTGTTTTTGCGCATTTCTAGCAATGTGTCTGGCACATAAAATGTCTTTAACGGATGCTGTAGAAGTTAGTTGGAACGCTAGTAGCAAATACATAGAAAGCAAGCACAACAAGCCAATCATGCCACATGAATTAAATCAGTGGAGCGATCCTATCAGAGCTAAAATTGTTAGCGTAGAAGAGATGCGATCTATCATTGGATATGATAAATCTACTTTTGTTTGGACAAATGGTTGTTTTGATTTTGCTATTCATACTGGACATTTAAGAACCTTGGAAACTGCCAAGAAAAATGGGGACAAGGTAATCGTTGGTCTTAATACAGATGAAAGCGTGAAAGAACTAAAGGGAGCAACAAGACCCATTTTAACTTGGGGACAAAGAGCAGAAAATCTTTCTCATTTACAATATGTGGACTTTATTGTGCCCATAGACGATAGCACATTGCAAGAAACTATCAAAGTGTTGAAACCTTCCGTGCTTGTCAAAGGTGATGAGTATCGAGATAAACATGTTATAGGAAGCGAGCATCTTGGTGAATGGGGAGGAAAAATAGTCTTTGTGCCTATGGTTCCAAAAATGAGTACAACCAATAATATCAAAATATCAAATGAGGCTAAATGAGCGATGAAGATTACCATGTAGAAGATCTCTTGTTAGATCTGAATCGAAAAAAAGAAAAGAAAAAACTTAACTCAGGTCGAAAAGGTAAGAGAGGCGAGCATTCGATTTGTAAGACCCTCATAGAACGATTTGATAAGCCCTTCTCACGTGTAATTGGAAGTGGTGCGCACGGACATCGAGCAGCATTGACAGAGGAAGCCAAGTTAATATTGACAGGCGACATTGTATGCCCTCCCAATTTTCGCTTCACCATTGAGAGCAAGCATGGGTATCCAGAAATCGATTTATGCAACGCGCTGGATGGTGGACACAAATTATTAGATGGCTTTATGGAACAAGTCGAAAAAGATGCTAAACGTATTCATCGCAAACCGTTGTTGTGTTGGAAAAAGAATCGCCTACCTTGCATCGCATTTATAAAACAAGAAGATTTACCAAATTTTCGTGACTTCAAGATGCATCTGTGCTATAATGATTGGGTAGCAGTTGCTTTAACTGAATTGTTGAAAAAAGACAACAATTTCTTTTTCGAGATACCATGACTGAAAAAGTGCTTTACGTTGCTGTAGTGTTAACCAAAGAAGCTCAACACAAGTTGTTCGATCTGGTCAGTACTTTTACATCAATTCCTGCAAGCTGGCGTAAAATAGGTCATCACATGACCGTAACATTCAACAACGCAAAGAATGCAATTCAGCCCGGTTTCTTCGATGAAGATATCCAATATGGAATGAAATGCACAGTAGTTCCAGTTGGCTGGAAGATGGATGACAAAGGATTGGCTGTGTCGGTTTTGTCCAGTCCTACCGTTAATCGTCTTCGTGTGGACAGTCCTAAGCCACATATTACTGTTGCTGTATCTCCTGGCACATCACCAGTTTACAGCAATACACTGCTTGAATCAGGTGATATCAATCACCTTTCTAATCAAATTTTCCTTGATGGGCACCTTGTAAAGGTATTGCCTGGAGGAAAAGTATCTCCTGATGTGGGAGACATTGCTTCCGATATATTCGTAGGCTAATCTGATCAGTGCTTTTTTAACCATCTAAGGGGGTGATACACCAATTCATTGGGCAGCACGACAGAGTAAGACCGTTGGCAACAACGGTCTTTTTTTACAACTTCAACAAACACTTTATAGATTCAAGATCATTGACAACTTCTTTTAAACCTTCGTAAGCATCTTCTACAGAGCTTTGAGTCAAAGATCCTTCTTGTACCTTATTGTAGACGTGGGTGCTAATTTCGCTAATGGCGCTCTCTGCATTACTGCAAAGTTCTGCAACTAGCTCGGCAATAGCTGACGCATCTGCCTGATCAGAGTTTAGCCAATCTTTGACTGTTTGAAATCCATTGTTCAATATTTTGGAACTAACAGCCGATTCTCTTCTCATATGAGTCCCGCCACCACAAACATCGTCAGTTTCGGTTTCATTTTCATCGTCATCATCTTCTACTTCATATCCGGCATGTCTGCTGTTTTTGTTTTTGGCAGCATATTTACGCTTTAATATGGTTGATGATGTTTCTGTGCCAACAGGAATCGACAATCCTAACAAGGACTCAGCGACGACTGGAAGTAGGCTTTTAATATCTTCTGTTTCCGTCGCCGTTGGAATAAGTTCTTCTGATGCGTTCAAATGAGAGATAACTTCCATAGTAGGAAATCTTATCAATTTAGTTGAACTTTTAGGTATTTCAATATTTTCTTCATCGACCGATTGATCCCAATAGCCATACTTTCTGATTTTATTTACTTTCAAACGACGGACTTCAAATTCATTGTCCTTATCAAGGACAATGGAATAAATCCAGTTTTCAAGCAGTTCTGGAATAACGCTTTGATTAGCAGGAATAATTTCTTTTGCAATTGTGCTAGCATCCACTGCTGATCTGAAAATTTCAGGAGTACTACAGAAAAAGATCTGCCCTAATGTCTTTCTTAGATCAATTACACACAGGGGACGGTGTTCGTTTCTAAACAAAAATAGAGATCGGGCATCACCTTCTAATCGTTCTCCGATGGCAACTGCCATTGCGCCATGAGTGACTTCTAAGAACACTTTCTTCAAACCAAATATTCGATACAGCAGAGAATCAGGTGTGCTGTCCCATACTTTTGAAAGTTCTTTTCTTAAATATGCGACTTGATCATGATGATCTTCTGCTGATTCAAAAATGCGTAACAACACTTCGCTATCGCATTCGGTTGTTACGTCATATTTCTTCTTAAGGTAAGAGTACTCTGGAATCTTGCCGTTATGAACCAATGCCACACGAAAATCTTTCGATACGTGTGGATGGTTGTTCTTATTCACTTTTTCTGGTCCACCACCAAATGATGTCCAGCGACAATGCCCAATCAAAAGATTGGGATTATGATCCTCTAAACTGTTCCAAAGATCATGCTTAACAAACAAAGAAGATTTTACTGGTTCTTTATGGTAGATAACTCGATTATCCCCTTTGCCAGTAGTAGCCCAAAAACCAGTAGCATCAAGACCTCTTGGCTCTGTTTTAATCATTAACTGATTAACGAGATCAAAGGTTGCTGCTGGATCAGTTGAATTGCCGATATATCCTACGATGCCACACAAGGTAATATCTCCCGTTTGCTGTTGAGGTTTTCAATCGTAAACTTGTCGGTCATGGTTTTTCGTGTACAAAAAAAGATTCCACCTTACACTTGGTAAACTCATATCCAAGTGTGTTGTTTATCTTATCCTTGCTCTCTATTCGCCAGTCATACTTTACTTCTATATCATATGCATCAGATTTAAACCCATTTAAATCTGCAATCTTAATCGCAAGTTGGTCAATCTGCTTGTTTATGCTCTTATTATCATGGTCGGGCGGTATTTTTATCTTGACAATTGCTATTTGCAGCACTTTAGCCAAAACAGCTTCGTCTCGAAGCAAGCCTAGCCAAAAATTAATTAACTTGTACATGTGCCTCTCCTACATTGGCTTTTCGTGCAAAAACACGCGATTAATCTTGTAGTTGCTTACAATTTTATTGACTACATCACTTATTTCATAAGTTGCATCGACTTCAATATCGTAAACGAATTCGGTGTCAAAGCCAAGTTTAGTTGCAGCCTGCCTCGCTACGATTTGCAGCAAAACATCTGCTTTGACAGGTGTTTTGCCAATAAGAGTTTGTTTGAATACTGGTTCAGAAATGATTTTCCGAAGCTCTTTAGTCAAAGAGGCTTCGTCTCGAAGCAAGTCGAGCCAATCGCTACTTAGATTGTCCATATGCCGATTCTAATGCAATCGGCAAGGAAAAACAAGACTATACTAAGCTTCTGAAAGCGTCTAACCAGATGTGACGTGCGGAAGATTGCCAAGAGTATTCCTGACAAACCTTTTGATATGCGTTTTTAGCCATCTCGTCTCTGAGAGACGGATTTTCGATCAAATCCCTGATCGCCTTGTACCAACTGTTAGGCGAATTATCAACTAAAACGCCATCATGACCATTTTTAATACATTCATATGGAGCAATTTTTGATGCAATTGAAGCAGCACCAACAACAGACATCTCCAAATACTTCAAATTTGACTTACACTCATTGAATTTACAATCCACCAAAGGCATTAAAGCGATGTACGGTCGCATCTTGGCTAGTCTATCGTAGAAGAATCTAAATGGCAAGCCTTCTAGGAAACATATTGATTCACCATAGTCTGGTTTTAGCCGACACATAGCTTCCATACTACCGTTGATTCTGCTAAACTCTAACATTGCAGTTGGTGCATATCCCCAAAATACAAATTGTACCCGATTACCATATTCTAATGCAATTTGCTCAATTGGTTCTACAATCATATCTAAATCTCTTTCGTGCGATCTACCACCGCACCAAAGAATTCGGATAGGATCATTTTTAGCTTCTCCTGGCTTAGGAAAAGCATTGATATCAATTAAATTTGGTAAAATTTTGATTTTTTTATTGGTCTGAATGCTTTGAGCCAGCTTTTCTGTTGAAACCCAGATTTGATCTGCTAATTCCACAGCTTTATTCAAAGACCACTGATTATTAACTTCTTCGCTAGGCATCCAATCTGGAATATTCCACAAATCATCATCAATTTGCCAAGCAATTTTTTTGCCTTGTTTTCGCAATGTGTTTACATGAAAAGTCAAAGTGTCAGCCGGACATCTATGAAAAACATAGCCATCGTAACTTGTTTCTTCAGTTGTAAGATCTTTAGCTGCTTCTAAATAACAACCCGATTTGCTTAAAGTCTCAAAACAATGTAATGCTGGGAATCTAGCACGATAATGCCCACAACCAAATTCATCTGGAACCGCCATAAAAATTTTTGACATTTTTTTACCACCTGATTGGAATATCAAGTTATTATAACGTTGAATTAAATAAAAAACCACCGTATTTTTTTACGGTGGTTTTTGTATCAAAATGAATAATCAAGCTTATAGCTTGAAAAGAATCCAATTGATCGTAGTTGTTACGTTATTGCCACCAGTAAGCGTAAAGCCAGTGGTTGCGACAACAGAAGTAGCTACGCCAGCGGCAGCGATACCAGAGGTAGCGCCGACTGGAGTTGCTGCGACATAATAACCGGTTGCGCTCGAAAGAGCCGTACCGAATGCTACTGATGCGGTGGATGGTGTTCCAGATGCCAAAATAACGGAACCAGCATTAACAACTCTAGCGCCGATCAAATGATCGACTCCTAAAGTCATATGCTCACTGCCTTTATTGAGTTTATCTGCTGAACCCTGACCAACGCCAGTTACTGAACTTGCTCCCATATTATTCTCCTATAAGGTTTGCCTTCATAATTTATTTATACAGCAGCACTCTAAATAAATAGTGACATTGGAGCATAGGATATATGGACATTGGAGCATATGACTGACGATCAAAAACAAATTGTATTAGGCACATTGCTTGGAAATGGATTTATCTGCAATGCTAAGAACAACTATTTGTGTATTCAACATAGTTGCGATTACTGCGCATACTTCAGAAGTAAGATTATTCATCTTGATGAATTTGGTCGATCTAATCCTTGGTACAAGAAAAAGAACATATGCGGCTGGAGAAGCAGTTGTTCTCCAATATGGCGTGAATTTAAGAAAATGTGTTATCAAGACTCAAAAAAAACAGTAACAATGGATTGGTTAGATCAATTACGTGCTATTGGCATAGCTGTATGGTACGGAGATTCTGGCTGTTTAGCAGGTTACAAACAAAGGAATGCATGTCTTAGAACTCAATCTTTTGGCAAACAAGGCAATGAAATTATTGCACAATACTTTAATGAAATTGGTATTGAGTGTCATTTAAACAAATCAAAGAAATCTTATGTGATCGTGTTTACTGTTGAAAGTAGCCAAATTTTATTTAAAATGGTAGCACCTTTTGTTCATCCTTCAATGTACGATAAACTGTTGAAAGGCGATATATAACACCATGAATAATCAGTTTAAAACTTTCCTTTTAACAGAGGAAAAAGTGTATTTGGGTCAAAGAATTGGCGATGTGTTGAATGCTCTGCAAGAATTAACAGATCATGCTCCTAATATGGGCAAGCGTCACCTGATGAGAATTATTGTCAATATAGTAAAGCAAATTCGTAGGATTCTACATGGCAATTGGTCATATGATGAAGAAAAATACTTAAAAGAATTGCAAAAAATAGGCGTTGCACTTATGAAAGGCTTGGATAGTAAAGATGATTTAATCCAAGTAGTATCAAATTGCACGGACGCTTGCGAAAAGCTAAGTGATAAACTTGATACTCCTATCAACAATCTTGCAACGCCTGTAAACACAGAAGATGACGATGATCGATAATCATTTGGTGTTTAAATAATCCAAAAGATTTTTCATCATTTCTGGAGTCACTCCTGTTGGAGTATAGTAGCACTCTATAGAGTCAGAGATTTTTTCGTCTTCTTCAATAATCTCTTCGCCAACAAGAGCTTTAATTATACCATAAGTAAAGCGACCCATTTTTTGAGCGGCATACTCCTCTTCACACCATTGTTTCCAACCGCTTGCCCATTTCTCTTTACGATGGGCAAGCGGTATTGAAGAAAAGAACGTTAATGTGCTGGCTTCGTCTGGTGTAACATTTGGCATTATTTAAAATCCTGTTTAATATCTTTAAAGTAATAATCACTAATAGCTTGAAGCGAACTAGAGATATTCTTATAAATCTTCTTTAGAATTTTACGAACTGGATCATTAATCATGGTCCACACAAAAGACCATGGCCAGTAAGCAATCCAAACATAAACTCTGTCTTTATGCCTGGAAATTTCAGGATTAATATCCTCTAACGAATGACACATTCTTAACCAATTATCTTTGTGTTCATCAGGTATTGGGTCTTTAATAGCAATTTCTAATTTGTTGTTAATGATGAATTTATCCTTTAATTCATCATATTTTTCACGTTGATCTTTAACATAAAAGAGCCATTTCGCAATGCACCAACCAGTACCAACGATGAAATAACCTAATATCCCTGCAAAAGTTTGCCAAGGATTATGCCAAATAAAGCTTAATGACAAATCTCCGAACACGCACAACAAAAGCACTGTTACGGCGACCATTGCAGTTGCTGTAACTCCTCTATCATCTTCAATACAAGCAAAAAGTATGATTGTAACAATTGTAAGCCATGTCCAAAACCAGAACCCACCAATAACAAATAAATCTAACATAAGTTACTCCGTAATTCCCAAGATATCCGATAAGGTTTTTTCTTCGCTCAAAATTCTGCCGCCACCTGAAAGCTGCATTTCTTTACGAAGATTGTAACCTAAATTCAATGCGTTTTGATTAGCTTTATCCAAAGCTTTTAGAAAGCCGCCGATGCAAGTTAAATTCTCTTTGGCTTTACGACTTTGCTTAAGTGCTTCCATTACTTCTGGATCGGTTTTAGAAGATGCTTCTGCTAACTTATCGCTGCCGCCTTCGGCTTTGTAAAATCTAAATTTATTTGAGTACACCTGTTCGTAATTGTCTTCGTGCAAAGAAGCAATATATTGTGCCCTAGATTGTTTTGTAGAGTAATAGCTAAACCATCCTGGAGCTTTTTGAAGAAACTCATTTAACGTCGCTTCGGTAAACTGAACATGTTCAGGATCTAAAATTACCTCATCTTCTTCCGACAACATTATCTTATGTGACATAATGCCTTTCTAATATCAAGAATTATTTGGGTCTTCATTAGGTTTAAATGTAGTGCCAGTCATGCCTAATCCATCAGCCGTTTTGTCTGCTGCTTTGTCTTTATGGGCATTTAGTATGTCTAACCATTTTTTGTGATCGATTTCAACCATATCAAGAGTGGCTGGATCTTGTTGGAAATGGAATGAATACCTACTTTTTCCGTGTCTATGTTTTACTACAAAAATACGTCCTACTTTTTCTTCTTGTTCTATTTTATTCATGTTGATAGACCAGATAGCATCCATTGGACGAGATTGTCCGAACGCATCACCAATTTCGCTATCATCAATAAAGCCGCCTTCTTCTTGTGCGCCTCGTCCTGAACGATTAGGCTGCATAGCAGTCAACACACATACTTGCTCTTCTACGGCTAAACCGCGTAAATCTCGAACCATTCGTTGAAGTGATTCATATTTCTTCATTCCTGGCAGATCTCTGAATTCACCAACATAATCAATTATCAATAAATCAGTTTTAAAGCCGCACATACCAAGTTGAGACATGAAAGCACGGACTGTTGTTACATCTGCACTGCCAGCCGCAAATTGTTTAACAAATAAACGTCTATCACCAATAGAATTAGTTTCTTTTTCCATCATAGTGCGTTTCAAATTTAATCCATGAATAACTTCCTTAGATCTTTCTTTAAGTTCATTGATATTAACTCCCGTAAACATCGTATCAAATCGTTCAGCAATTTTATCTTGATCCATTTCCAAAGAGATATAAAGAACTCGTTTGCCACGATTCAGGTTTGCTACAGTTGCCTTAACCAAAGCGACTGATTTGCCTGTACCGGGCATTCCCATAAATGCACCAATTTCACCACGCGACAGACCACCCCCAACCAAACCGTTATCAATAGCATAAAATCCAGAGCTAAAGCGTTCCTTTTCTGCGTCTTCTTTCATCATACGTTCATACCGTTCTTCAACGGTGCTAAAATATTCTAGCCCCAAATCGGTATTTGGACCAATGAGCAATGCTGCTTTAAGAATGTCTTCTATCTTAATCCATTTATCATCGCTTCCAGGTTTTTGCACCAAATCAATGACTTTAGATATTGCCGATCTAATACCCTGTTGTTTGGCAAATTCGCTAATTTTGACAAGCAAAGAATCACGAGGGGATAGTTCTGGTTCATAGCTTTCTATAACAGCTTGAAGTTCGGCAATATAATATCCGACAACGGGATTGTCTTTGAGTCTAATCTTTAATTCATTAACAATATGGGATTTTGTTGGAAGTATTTTGCGTTTATTGTCTTCAAAAAATTCAATTACAATTCGACAAATCACTTGGTGTGCTTTATCAACAAAATACTCTGGTTTAATTAGACCATAACTTTGATCCATGAAATACTTATCTCGTATCATCAAGCAAAGAATTTCTTGTTGAATTGGCTTATCATCTGAGTATTTTACTGGTTCTGGCTCATCAGGATCAATCAAAGAATCCAATATGGCTTGCTGTTCATCTGTAATGTTTTCGTTTGTCATATTGCCTTTCATTTTCTATCAATAACAAGATGCCATATTTCTACAAAACAATCAATAGAAGGTTATGCCCAATAATCAAACTCAGACAAGCTGACCAAACCTCCTCGTATTGTCCTTTCACGAGTTATTTTTTTGCCAATATTTTTTTGGCAATTCCAAGCAATGGCTTTACAGTAGGTGCTGAATTTTGTATCTACAACAAGAGGTTGATTTTTAACGGGCTGTAGGTGTTTCGGTAACTGTAATTTAATTGCTTCTAATATTTGTTCTTGATGATGCCCAAAACATTGTTTATTAGCACCATGTCTTGTGCGATTCTTCCATAAATCTTGAAGTGTTTCTAAAATTGATATTAAAAATGGATCTCTAATATGTTCTTTACAAGTCGTCATACATTCTTCAAGATATGTCTGTCGTTTATAATAACAACCTGCTCTAACTAGAGATATTCTAAGATCTTGCAACACATCATCTAATTCTTCTGTGTAATTATTTCTAGAATTTTTCCGTTTAAGTTCTGAAAAAATTTTATAACACAATCTGCCAAACTTGTTGTCTAACTCTTCGTATTCCGCGTTGCTGAGCCGAAATGTATCGAAAATGATATTTACTGATGACAATATGCCTCCTATACAAAGCCTAAATCTTTAATGGTTTCATTTTGTTAAGCCGAATACCAATTCCGCAATCAACGCTAAGCTTTAACTCAGGAGCCAGTTGTGAAGGAGATTCTAGGACTTTCTTACATTGAACAATTAAAGGTTTATCAAACTTAGGGTTACATCGAATGACATAACCATCGTGAATGCTGAGTAACAGCTTATCACCTACTACTTGATATAGATCAATAAGCTTCTCCATGCAAATAATAGCAGCCGGTGCTTGAATGACAAAATTCCTTATCAGGTAAGACTTTGGGTCATCAAAATATCGTTTGCGACCAAAATGATCTTCGACAAGATGTCCCTCTTGATAATTATCAACATATTCAAATGCTTTTTTGAAACGACTTCGTAAACCTTTAGTCAAGGCGGTGGCAGCTTCTTGCGAACATCCTGTTTTCTCCATAATTCCAGTGATTCCTAGTCCAAATACGATTGGCAAGAAACATTCTTTAATGAGTTTGCGTTGTTCAGGGGTTTCACAATTAGAGTTAAATAATGCTGTCCAGATATTTTTATAACAGTCACCGACAAGCATCTTAGCAAGTGTTTGGTCTTGCGATAAATATTGAAGAACCGCAACTTCCATGCTCTTAAAATCAAAATAAATAAATACTTCTTCTTCTGATCTTAACTTTAATTTTTCTTTATCAGAGGGAGTAAGACCGTGCGAAAAGATTGCCAACGGAAACGCTTTGCTGCTTTGCAATCTCCCATTAACTTGTTTTTCTATCTCGTAATAAGGATACACACGTTTACGCAATTCAGTATCTAATATACCAGACATTTCCATTGATGGAATTACTGTCATAGATAACGGCGTATGAATCTTATTCGCTATTATCTTGTTTTTTGCTGTATACACTGCTCCCATCCGCTTTACAGCTTGAGCGAGCGATTCTGGTGCTGATAGATTTTGTCCAGAAAACACTTCAATTAAACGTAAATCAATTACTTTGGCAGTGAAATTAATAGTAGCTTTGTTTGTGAGATTAAATTTCAGGTAAGTGATCAATTCCTTAATGTTCCAACCTATGATTAGGACACGATCATCCAGAATTGTTGTCAACAAATAAGAAATAGTAGCAAGCTCATTTGGCGTACTCAAATCAATAGTTAATACCTTTTTTTTACCGTAAATCTCCAACACTCCTTGAAAAGGCTTGGTAAAATCAACAATTGGCAAGTTAGTACGTAGATATGCTGCTCCATCTAAAGCCATTTCTGTCAAATCGGCAGCAGCATTTTCAAAATCCACATGTCACCTGAATTTATAAGGATATTGCAAATAGGGCAAAAAATGTTAAACTCAAAAGCTATGAACGACGCACAACTATTAATTGCTATTGTTGAATACGGAATGAACGACCTAGAAGCAAGAGCGTACAAGATAAGTCTTTTGTATCTAGAAAAAGCATCAAAATTATTCCCTAATGAAGTACATTACAAAGTACCTACTGGCGATCCTAGAAAAAGCTACATCTTCAAACATTGTTATAAGCTATTAAGACTACATGGGCAAGAGCTTTTAGAGAATGATATCAAACTTTACGTTCATGCACAACTTGACATTCTAAAACACATAACTCAAGGTCAGGAGCATCCAAGAATAGCACCAGACATACTTTCTGGTCCCAAAGCGTGGAATCGTTGGTTGTTATGGAAAAGAAAATACGATAAAATAAAGAAATTCTCTTCAACTCCTACAGTTGCACAAGTAATTAACAAAAATCGAGAAAAAGAAGCTCTAGAGCTATTATCAAAAACCAAAATGTTTTTTGATATGTTGTTTCAACCAATCAAACGAGAAGATATTGTTGCAGGACTTGAAAGCGGAGATTTTTGGCTATGGGTAAGATGGGGCAAGGTAAGTTACTATTACTTGTTAACATCTCCACTAGTTAAGGATTGGCTTGAAAAAGCTAAGGTTTCTTTAATAGATAAGGTGAATTTTGACTTGCCTGCATACCAAGAGGGCATTACTGAGCAGGTTAAAATTTATTTTGAGAAAGAGTTTAAACATGAGTTTTAAGTATGTTGCGATATTCCTATCGCTAGCAGTTTGTAACTTGGCGTGTGATCAAAAAATTGAAAATTTAGAAAATCCACCAAGCGAAAACCATATTAAATTTTGCAAACCACCACAGGCTATTCCAAATTTAACAGAATTATCTGTTATGTCCAGTGTCAAGTATGGTGAAGATCCACGTCATGAACTTGATATTTATCTACCTAGTCAAACAAACTATCCAGTAGTGATGTTTATTCATGGTGGATCTTGGGAAAACGGAAACAAGGACATTTACAGTAGTTTGGGGCATCTTTTTGTCAAAAAAGGGATTGGTTGCGTAGTCATAAACTATCGCCTTTCGCCACAAGTTAAACATCCATCGCACATTGAGGATGTCGCTAAGGCTTTTGCTTGGGTGAATAACAATATTAGTCGTTATGGTGGGGATTCAGAGCGTATTTACGTCATGGGACACTCTGCTGGCGCACATTTAGCTGCTCTTTTAGCTACGAATGATCAATACTTGTTGTCTCACAATTTATGTAAAACTCGCATAAAAGGGGTTGTTGTTGTGAGCGGAATGTATAATTTCAACTCTTTAGTATTGCGGTGGGCTGGTTTAAATTATATATTCCCTACTGAGGTAGATCGTGCTGCGGCGTCTCCTATAAGACATATAAAACCAGACTCTCCTTCTTTTCTTGTTCTTTATGCACAAAAAGACCTGACGACGTTTGAAGGACAAGCAAAAAACTTTCATGAAACCCTACAAAAAACTGGCTGTAAAAGTTCATTATTGATGGTTTCAAACAAAGACCATTTTACAATTCTCTTCGACATTTGCGATCAACAAAGCAAATCTAGCAAAACAGTCATTGGCTACATTAAGTAATGTTGCATTAATAGCCTTTTTTGGTTAAAATTAACCGAGGAGGCTATTATGAATCCAGAATCTAGTTTAAATGGTTGTGTTCAATCCCAAGGCATTAAAGTCAGTCTTGAAAATTGGCTGGTAATGGGGTCTAAAGAATGGGAAGAAACACCAAATGAAGTCAAAGCATGGGCGTATCAGGCTGCGGGCGTTACCGGATGGACCGACGCTGCAATCAGAATGATATTGATTAAAAAGTGCCCTTGGTTCGACAATGATATGTGTACTGTAGTCCTTAATTTGTTAAAGGAATGGGTAGAAGAGTATCCCCTTAAAGTGCAAATATGAAAAAAAAACTTATTGGCATAACTGGACCAAGCGCTTTCAGCAACAGTATTATGTCTATGCTAGAAAAGTTTTTTGACTTTAATTTCGTATGTTTAACACACGAAAAAGAGGACAATTTAAACTTTTGGCTCAACATGTGCGATGGCATACTAATTTCTGGCGGAATAGACATCCATCCCTCTCTATATGGATCTAACGTCACTGGCGGATGCAGCTTAAGTAAATTTGATATCCGTCGTGATATGAAAGAACTTGGGATAATTAATTTTGCAATAAAAAGCAAAAAACCATTACTTGCCATATGTCGTGGACACCAACTTTTGTCCATATATCTTGGACTAGGCAATGAATTTGCTATGGATTTGAATGGTTGCAATACAGTCCATCAACCATCTGCAAGAGGCATTACTACATCTGAAGCAGACGTAGTGCATGCAGTAGACATTATTAATCCTGATGCATTTCCAATGGAAAAAGCAACAGAAAGACTTGTGGCGATAAACATACTAGGCGAAGAAGAAAAGAAGAGGATTTGGGTAAACAGCTTCCACCATCAAGGCGTGTTATATCACCCTGGCAAGGATGGAAATCATTACAACGAAAAAAACATAACTGTCATAGGAACGTCTGTTGCAGATTGGGATAAGAAACAAAAATTAATCGAACTTATGCGCAGCGACAGTTGGATTTCAGTTCAATGGCATCCAGAATATGACTATGAATGCAATACGCCTTCTAAAACTGTGTTGAATATGTTCAAAAATCTTTTCAAGAAGGACTAATTTATGAACGACACTATTGGCGATCTCGAATTATATTCAACTGAAGAATTAATTGCAGAGATAGTAGAGCGACAAACCTTCCAAGGCGTGATTGTCCATGCGGAAGGCGACTGTAAAAACCATGCGTGGCGTGGGGCTAAAAATTTCAAAGCTCATTGGAATAATAATTTAGAACGGCAGGAAGCTATCAAAATTCTTGAACAAATGTCTCATGCCCTTTAAGGAGAAGATGAAAGTTTCAACTCAATGTAATTACAAAGAATTTTGCAAAGCCCTCGAAGACGCCTCCCCGTACTTTAAATGGAAAATCAATAAGAAAACTTGCAGTATTCGAGCTACCAAATCAGGTCATACCTTCTGTCCAATCACTGTAGTAGCGTACTGGATGACAGGAAGAGGCTTCAAAGTTAATAAATGGGCAAAAGCTGCGAGGATTATTGGTTTGCCATTTCACATTGCAAATATGATTGCTCAATCAAGTGATTCTGGTTTACTCTTTAACGCTGAACTAGAAGATCAGTACTTTGATTTAATTAAAAGGATCGAGAAATGAAATATTGTTCAATTGTTTGGGACGGCGTTGAATTCAAAGTGCCAGAAGCTCTTGGAAAGCCGCGAGAAGATCAACTAGCAAGCACACCATTAGACAATCTATCAGAATTGTCCGGTCGTGCTTGCTATGATTCATTGGGAACAGGTCGTAAAACATCTGAATATCATGCACACATTATTGAAGTTGGTCATGGCTCAGTGCAGGAACATGCAAATCTGACTTTTTTAATTCCAGGTTTGAAAGTTCCTGACTTTCTAGCATGTTGCGAGTGTTTGTTGAATCGTCCAGGTATTTTTGTGCGTAAAGAAATAAAACCTATCCCAACCCTTGTCCCTACGCCTGCTGGATCTATGGTTTTTGATCTTCGTATTACTGCAAATATCAGAGCGGTACGAGAATGGTTCAAAACACCATTAATGAATCAAATAGGCAAACTTTTAGGCGAAACTCTACAGAAACTCGCAAAAACAAAAGCACCGCTATTGATGCATGATATTCCAGATCATCAAATCCCTGATTTTAAATGTGAGGTTGTTGAACCAGTTGTAGATGAAGAACTTTGGGTGTCAATGTTCTTTACTAATGTCTCTCGTGGCTTTTCTCATGAACTTGTTCGACACAAGTATAGAACGGCTGTATCTCAGCGTAGTACTCGCTATGTTGATGAAAACACATCTTCGTGGGCATGGCATCCACTTCTAGAAAGCCTTCAAACTGGTGCGGGCTGCTGCTCTACAGAAAATGCTCAACTATGGAGCCGAATTAGAGGCGTTGAAGAGGATGCAAAAGAAGTTTACGGCATGACCGTCAAAAGCTTACAAGAACAAATGGTTACGTCTGGCATCGATAAGTTTACTGCTCGCAAACAAGCTCGTGGTGCTGCTAGAGGTATTCTAGGCAATGCTCTAATGACTGAATTGATTTTCAGTGCCAGTATGGACCAGTGGAAATGGATGTTTAGTCTAAGAGCAAATCGTCACGCTGATGCTGAGATTAGAGTCGTATTCAATGAAGTATATGAACTCCTAAGTGCTAGATTTCCAGATCGATTTGTTGGATGGACTAAAACCGAGTGTCCAGATGGCATCGGCTACGAATTAGTAGCTCCTAAAGCTTAAAAACAAGTAATACTGATATTTTTAAAAGGCTGTGCTTTTAGCACAGCCTTTTTTTGTTTTGCACTATATAAATTGTATGAAAAAGAGAGAACCTCTACGTTGTAAGCATTGTAAGCTTTACAACAAGAAAGAAAGCGTTTGCAGTGTGACCGTAGTCCAAAATGGAGAAAAATACGAGTTGCCTACTAGACCAAACGACGAATGCTTTTGGGAAAAGAGTGGGGTTGAGATACATGAAATCAAAGTATGGTCTGACGGCAAGGATGGATTTATCCAAACCACAGATCCAAACTTAGATATAAAATTATGCGATTAAAAAGAGCAATCAATTTTGGTCCATCTAAGGCTCAATATGGCGCTGCCAGATGGAGCGGCGAATCTTCTACCACCACGACTACGGTAGTCGAATCAGATGGTGCTGGTGGCACCATTACAACTATTACAACCACAACCACTACTACTTGCTGTTGCTGCCCTTGCGTAGAACAGACCGTCACAGTCATTCATGACCCAGCCGACATATATTATTGCGTTAAAGCTACATCGGAAAGTGAAAATGAATGTATGGGCTTCCAAACCGGAACAACCGAGGAAGAAGCAATTGAAATTATGGGAGAAGGTTCATTAGTTATTGGCGGTCCATTCGATATACCAGATACATGTTGCAGCATTTACTATTGTGTCAAACTCACGCCTGAAAGCGATAGAGAGTGTATGGCTTTCCCAATTGACACAACTGAAGAAGAAGCTGTTGCAATTATGGGCGAAGGCTCATCAGTCATACTAGGTCCATTTGAAACATCAGAAGATTGTTGTGATGCTATTTATTATTGCGTCAAACTTACATTAGAAAGCGATAATGAATGTATGGCTTTCCCATTTGGTACAACCGAAGAAGAAGCTGTTGTAATCATGGGTGAAGGCTCATCGGTTGTCGTTGGTCCATTCGATGTGCCAAACACATGTTGTGATGACATCGTATATTATTGTGTCAAAGTCGATCCAGAAAGTGCAGATGAGTGTATGGCTTTCCCACCTGGAACAGATGAGGAAGAAGCGGTTGCAATTATGGGTCCGATGTCAGAGGTTATAGCCGGTCCATTCGCCACTCCAGATAACTGTTGTACTGCAATATGTTGTGAAGTCAGTTCTATGACTGCCGCAATAGTATTCGACTGTCCTAATACAAGTGGTACATTCACTTTAGATCGTGTTGAACAACTGTATTATTGGAGAATTACGACGCCACAATTAGTACAAATTATTGTACAATGTATTGATGGTGAATGGACTTGTGATGTAGGATGTAGTGCAACCGGAACTACATCACAATCATCAGTTACATTTAATGGCTGTGATCCTTTGAGTATCGAATTCACAGGTACATTCACTGGTGGACAACCTGGGTTCTGTTGTTATCCTGCTACATTGAACTGGACTGTAACCATAACCCCATAACAAGAAAATGCCACCATCACTTAACAAGTGGCATTTTCTTGTTTGTCACTTCTTGAATTTGCCGATCAAGAGTATCAATTAAATCGTACAATTCGACACTCTTCATTGCGCTTGAAAGTATTTTATTTAGTTCAGGATACCTATCCTGAACTAAGGTCAGAGCTTCGCCGAGATCGCCTCCCAATCTTTGAGACAAACGACCTGATAAAAACTTGATATCTTCTTCGGAAACTTTCTTAAGACACTCTCTTATTTGCTGATCATTCGACTTAGGCTTCATCATGGTAACACCTTACATGAATAACTTTGTTAACACAGAAGAATTAGAAAAGTTATTACTCGTTAATTGGACAAAATTTATCAATCCACAGCGGATGATATCTTTAATTTTGTCCAAGGTTCGTGACGTAGATCTGCCAAAAACAGATCAATTATTGACAACCAAAAAATCTGTACAAGTAACACTATCGCAATTTCGACCTACAAAAAATGGTAACTATTCAATATGGGCGGATTTTATCATCCCAAAACAAGAAGGTATAGCAGTTGGAACTTGTGAATTATTTTTTGATCCATTTACCGGCTCAATTGATCATTTGCAAACATTAGGAAACATGTTTCCTGTATAACTCTTAATCACCATAAACGTCAACCTGTGATTCTTTTTTTTGTCTAGTAAACTCTAGTTTGTTAAACGAATCGCAAATTCCATTTTGTACAAAATCGTTTGAAATTGGTGTTCCATCTGATTTGCACAACACCATCCAGGTGTAGACCTTTCTACCATCTTTCAATAACTCATTAAAGGTCAATTCTTTGTTTCCAAGAAATTTTTCGCCTAATTTGCATACGATTGGCATCGGCAAATATGGCATATACCTTCCAGTAAAGCTGATTGCGTCGAGATAGACTCCTTCATAATCTGCCCGCGAGCAACTTATTATGACTGTATATCCATCCACAATAATGTCACGCTGTTTTAAGAATAAGACATCTGTTTCATCTTGAACATGAGGATGGCTATATGGTGCTAACATGATAGCCATCTTGCGCATAGGTTCAATTTGATCAACCAAGTTCTCATACTCATACAGCGGCATAATTCCTCCACAATATATAGAGATTTTTATCAAAACCTCAAATTATCATTATACAATGCATCAGCAAGATCTTTTGGAGAAAGATGCTCTGTCGGATCAACTACTACACCTTCTTCTTGTAAGCTAGCTAAAGTTTCCTTAAGCTCTTCGTATGCTTTCCAGCGAGGTCCACGTTCCACATCAGGAGTCATGAATTTCATCAATCTTGCCAACATCCAATTTCGAGTTTGAGTCAAACCTTTACTTAATTCGTATTGACCTGGGGCAAATCCCAATACAGTCATAACATCTTTAGTATCCAGCCAAAGAAGGCTACTAAAAGCGTCTCCTGGCGTATATGGCTTAGGTGGTGGTAGTTTTGATGTCATTTCAACAAAATGTAATATAAGGCGAAGCCAGTTTTTTATCAAATACGGATCTTTACAACCTTCACCTTCAATAATACGAATTTCTACTGTCTTCCTATCGCCATTTTTATAACAACGAGAATTCATTGAAAAATACTTAATCTCTCCAACTTTATCAATGATATTTCGCGGAGTGTAGGTTCCATCGTGTTCAAACAAATTGGTCATTCCCATCAACTGACAATATCGATTTCTTTTACGAATTGCAGGAACCAAATCCATGAAAATTGGCTCGCACTTCACCCAATATGCAATGACATTAGCCACTTGCGCTTCGGTAAGATCAGCAACTTCAATGTGAACATGCACTGAACAGGTTTGATTCACTTCTATTTTGGGATCTTTTTGAAAAGCGTCCACAACCTGACAAACTTTACGAATGCCCCGCCAACCTCTCATAGGAGGGGAGCAAATTTCTAAACCACAACTAGAATCTGGTTTAACCACCCAGCTAGTTGTTTCTTTGGTATGCTCGTATCCGCGAGCTTCTACGTTCTCTTCCGCGTTGTTTTTGACCAAAAGCACGACATGATCAGTTCCTTTAGGCATTTTATCGCCTTCAGGACGTTTTTTCTTATCAAATGCTAGAATTTCTAACTCCACACCAAATCGACGGTTAGAGTTGAAAGTAAGATTCTGAAGTAATGGTGCGCCCATATCGCATTCCTTGTGTTGCTCTAATGATTCCGGTGTATTATAATCTAGTATCAAATCCAATGCAATCGGAGGTATCTGTGAAACTGAAATGCTTACTTGTAAAACTTTCAGATGGAAGAAAGTTTTTTACTGAAAAAAAAAGACATCCAGAACTAATAGAATTTGCAAATGCTCTTAAAGCCAAGCTAGATGTAGTAGAAGCAGAAGATCCTGAGATTTTGAGCCTAAAAGAGTTAGCGGAGTCAGTTTGTATCCAAACCAAAAAATCCAAACCGACAGCATACAAGATAATAAAGAAAAAGAAAACACAAGAAAAACAATATTTTAGCCAACATACCTCATTCAGCAAATTAACAACACGACAAAAACTATCAATGAAAACATCGATAGTTCGCGATTATATCGCATTGCAATTCAATGCTGGCAATGATGTAAAAATAAAAGATATAGCTAAGAAATTTGAAAAACATGGAATAAGCATTGGAGCAATATACAAGCATATCAATATTGTAAAAGCTACGCTAGAAGCAAGCAACAAAAAAATAATCAAAGTTATGCCAGGATTATACCGAATGGAAAATTAAACAAAATTAGGGGACATAAAGTCCCCTAAAATATTATTCATCCATACTGTCGCCATCAGTCAAAACCTCTTCAGAACCAATATCATTTGATACAGCATCCAATGCTTGACCAAAATGATCTAAGTAGCTTTGAATATCTTCTTTACAAGTAGCATCTACTAAGGCTGGACAAGCAAACAATGCTTCTGCTGGAACATCATTACGCTCTAAACTGCTTTTGAACTTAATTTCTTCGCCATTAGCCCAAGGTTCTTGCACTTTGTAATTACCGGCACCACAACTCACAATCCTTGCTTGCTTAATAAGCAAATCAAGTAGTCCACCAAAAGGGTTGATACCTTTATCAAAAAACAAGTGCATATCTTTCGCCGTAATGAACGGACGAAACACCTTATTTTTCTGATTGGCTACCGACACATTCATGCCAATTACGTTATCTAGCTTGTCTTTCAAACGCTTACTAGCACGAGTTTCTAACCTTAGTGAGGTATAATACTCCAAACTTCGACCACCACCACCTGTAGTGTTAGGATTACCAAACATTACGCCAATCTTGGACCGCAACTGATTGATAAACACCACGGCGCAATTGCTCTTTTCAAGCAA
>ERZ1292644.502-Hain-H14-01um-R2-502-length-26285-cov-17_pt1 | contig 26285 bp, 28 predicted proteins | sample MGYA00564402_ERZ1292644 | MGnify/ENA primary metagenome ERZ1292644 (study PRJEB36523, sample SAMEA6512644) | groundwater metagenome | collected 2019-01-09 | study: AquaDiva: Metagenomics assemblies of 32 groundwater samples
CTACAAAGAAGTGAGGTTTAAGACAAGTCCGTACTTTAGCCGCGAGCAGGTCGAGACCCCCGCCTTCAAGGCATGGTTCGGCGGGAGCAAGGTGGTCGATGCCGACGGCAAGCCGCTGCGGGTCTATCACGGCACCAACAGGAAAATCGCCACCTTCAAGCGCGGTCACGCTGTCAACTGGCCGGAAAATTTCTTCTTTGCTTCCGATCCGAACTACGCATCGCTCTATGCAGAGTCCGATGGGGCTGGCGGAAACGTGTTGTCCGTCTACCTGTCGCTGCAGAACCCGCTGATTGTCGAGACCGGCAAGTCGCATCCCGATGATTATTACTTCTACCGGGAGCCGGGCGTGTTCGAGAAGCGCGCCAAGGCCGAAGGTCACGACGGGATCATCCTGCGCGACAGCCTGGGCCAGCAGATTTTCATTGCTTTCGAGGGGACCCAAATCAAGTCGGCGATCGGCAACCGTGGCACATTTTCTCGCCGCGACAAGCGCATCGCCTACAGCCGGGAAGACGCGAACCGCATGTCGGCTCTGGTTCGCCCGTTCTGGCGCGAGCCCTTCGCCAACCGTGTCCGCGGGGCGGGTAGCAAGGACAAGACCCACCAGCTTGGCCCGGAGCGCCTGGCGTGGTTTCTGAAATGGCAGGAGAAGCCGCTGGCCGAACGGGCGGGCGGGCCGAAGAACGGCAACCGGCGCATCAAGGTCAAGGGAGTGGAGTGGGTTCTCGGCTCGCCGACGCCCGTCCAGTGGATGAGGCGGGTCGAGAAGCTGATGACCAGGCAAGAGATCAAGGCGGCTCGCCGCTGGTATCCCGACCTGCTTGATCTCTTCGTCAAAGCCTACGGCACCGATGCCGCCGCGGCGCGCCGCTTCGCCGCCTTCGTCATCGGGAACGTCCGGCTGTCGCCGGAGGTCGCCATGCAAAACATGCTGGTCGGGCTGCGCGACAGCAGGATCGGCGAGGTCGAAGAAGTCGACGACGAAGGTAATGTCAAGAAGCGCACGCTCGGCGTCAACGACCATTGGGTGCGAAAGGTAATCGCGGGGGATCGGGCCGAGGCCGGGGCCGGGCAGAAGGTGCTCGACTTCATGGACAGCTTCCTGGACCGGCCGGTGAGGAACGTCATGGCCGACGACCTCCGCGGCGGCGAGCCGGCGGCCATTGACGCCTGGTCCCTCGCCGACATGGGATACGTCACGGACGATCTCTACAACCTGCTCGTTGAGCGGTTCGGCGATGCGCTGCCTGCCGACACGATGACCGACTTTGGGCGATCAGCGTCCCCGCACGATCACCAATATGAGTACGCCCGCGCCAACATGGTGGCTATCCAGTCCGCGCTGAACAAGGCGAAGTGGCTTGGAGGAAACTGGAAACTCAGCGAGGTCCAGGCTGTCGGCTGGTTCGCCACGCGCCGGTTCTTCGGCGAGATCGGCGGCGAGCCGGCCACGATCTTCGGCGTCAACAGCGCCGACCTCAGCTTCGAGATCGCGCCAGGCGAGGGCGCGCCGTTCGACGAGCGCCTGCCCGACCTGGCCAGCCTGCCGTTCATGCAGAAGCGGTTCGTGACACGCCGGGATCTCGATTGGACCCTCGACGTGGCCATGACGCTGACCGGGACCGAAGCGCCGATGACGACGCACGGGGTCGGTGGCTGGATGGAAGCCCCATTGAACCCAAACATGACGGCCAGGGTGATGGGCGATCCGAAGGCCCTGGCCGGCGTCGCCAACATCGTCGGCTACTTGGCGCAGCAGACCGAGGTCATGGGCGTCTCGGCCCACGCGGACGGCCACGAGATCGCCATCGACATCAAGGGGCCGGGGCTCAACGACGACCAGACCATAGGGCGCCTGTGGGGCGAGATACGCGCCGTCTCGCCCGTGTTTACCGGCTTCTATACACTCAGGTACGAGGACGGCGAGCCGGCGATGCGGCTGACGATCGGCGCCCTGCTGACGCCGGAGCCGACAGGGAAGGCCGAATGGCGCGAGCGCGTCCAGAAGCTGGCCGATGCGGTGGCCGACAAGATCGAGCCGACGGTCAAACGGCTTGCGAAAAACCTTGGGCTGGACCTTAAACTCAAGCCGGGCGGCGCCAATATCATCAGCGTCACCCACAACTGGAAGGACGACCCTGATGGCGGGAGTTACCAGAATGCCATTCGCGAAGCCTGGGGACCCGATGTATCGGACAAGCTCCGGGATCATTACGGGCCGCAACTTGAACAGCGCCTCGTCGAGTGGATCGACGAAGCCCGACGGGTCCACCCCGTCGACCCCCTCCGGGGGCGCCCCGCGGCCGAGCCCACCGCTTCCCCCGGAGTCGATGTTCCGTTCAGCCGGGAAGAAGAACGGGCCGCTGAAGGTGGACGATCCGGGCTACGTGCCGGTGGGCGACGAAATATACGGGAAGCCGCTCCCGCCGGGGATCAAGGTGGACCCGGAAGACCTGATGTAGCTGGAAAGCCGGCGGAGCGCGGTCGAGAGGGCCGCGACTTCGCCGGCTTCTTCACGGCCGTCACGCGCGGCCAGAGCGGCAAGTCGGACACCGGGCGCGCCTACACCGCTATCCTGAGCACCGCCAACATCAAGGCGTTCGTCGAGGACTACAACCGCTACCGCGGCAACTTCGACGACCATATCGCCACCAGCATCCCTGGATTCCGCGAGCTTCAATCCATCGTCGGCGACGCGATCGTCAAAACCTTCGGTGACCGGAAGGCTGGCGCCGACATGCTCGACATCGCGGCGTCCGAGGGCGCGCTCATCAAGGCCGTCACCAAGATGTCCGGCGGCACGATCCGCACCGTCGGTCTGGACCCCAACTTCGCCATGGCCGAGCACTTCGCCAAGGCGCCGCAGGTGGCCGGCGCTGAGTATGCGCTGGCGGCCTTCGGCAAGAAGGAAGATGAAGGCCGGGACGCCTGGGTCGAGGGCGAGAAGTTCGACGACGGAACACCCAACCCGTCCGTCGGGAAGACGGTTCGCTACTACAAGCCAGGCCGCCGCTTCGACGTGGTTCACGAGGCGATGGGCTTCCAGTTCATCAACAACGGCCGCGACGGGCATGTCCGGCGCATCCATGAACTGCTGAAGCCCGGCGGCCTGGTGATCGTCGAGGAAAAGACGCTCATGGAGCCGTCCGTCTTCGCGCGCAACGAGGCCAAGAAGGAAGCCTTCAAGGCGCTCTACTACAGCGCGGCCGAGCGGGAACGGAAGCGGCGGCAGGTCCTTGAGATCGGCGCCGAGAAAGCGGCTGACGCCGAGCGCGCGCGCGAGGAAAAGATCGTCGGCATGCACGCCCACATGGTCTCGACGGCCGAGCTTGAGGCGACCTTGCGACACAGGTTCGAGTTCGTCGGCCAGTTTTGGGACGCCGGCAACTTCAAGGGCTACGTCGCATCGGACGATGGAATGGCCGTGCTCCGGTTCTTCCAAAACCTGCAATCGACCGACAGCGAGTTCGCGACCGTGCAGACGCCTCGCTTCCTGTGGCTGGGCGCCGAGCCGTCCTTCAGCCGCGAGCAGGAGAACACGCCGGCATTCAAACGGTTGGTTGCCGCTTATGAGGTTGGCGCCGCATCCAAAGAACTGACCCATGAGGAAGCCATTGATCGCCTTCCCGCGAGCGTCGATCTTGATGACCACATTCAGTCAATTTTCTACGAGGAAGGACGGCGTGGCGCGCCGCTACCGGAGTACCGAACCGGATGGCGATATGGAGCAATTCCTAAGTCAGGCCAATCGTACGACCATCGCGATGATAGAGTTCACGCTGGAGTCTCTGTCATGGCTCTGGATGACGAACAAGGCGAGACGCAAGATCATGTTAGTGCGCTTTTCATTCGCGCCCAGAATCGCCCGGTTGTCCGTGTCGGCGGGTGGCTGTATTCGCGGCGTGGCGCCGACGGCGAGCCGCTTTTGCTCGCCGCGAAAGAAATCCCATTCGACCCGAACGACCCCCGGATCAACTACAGCCGCGAGCAGGAGGAAACGCCGGCGTTCAAGCGGTGGTTTAAGGGATCGAAGGTCGTCGACCCCATGACCGGAGAGCCTCTGCGGCTCTACCATGGCACGGGCGTGAGCATCGATGAATTCAAGGCGCTCCCACATTCGCACCTGGGTTTCCACTTTGGTTCTACGCGGCAAGCCAATCAGATGGCTAGAGGGCGCGGCGCTCCAAATATCTTGCCCGTCTATCTGTCGGTGAAGAACGCGCTGAACACGATCGATGCTGGGGACTGGTCCAACCCGTACCGGGCGTGGGAGGTCATTAACAAGGTCCTCGGCAAGGTCTTCCGAGGACCCACGCTTGACCACCTGAAAGGCCGAATGATCGATCAGACCCTGTCGCGCCAGGAACGTCTGGCGTTGTTGCGTGATGCGCTGGAAAAGCTCGGCTATGACGGCCTCGTTTACCGGAACAGGATCGAGGGTCGCGGCTATTCGTGGGCCGCCTTCCGCCCCGAACAAATCAAGTCGGCGACCGGCAACGTCGGCACCTTCGACCCGAACGACCCAAGGATAAACTTCAGCCGCGAGTCCTGGATGGCCGCCGGCACGCCGAAGGACCGGGTGATCGCATTCAACCTGTTCTACAACCAGTACGTTGAGTCTAACCCTGGGTTCCGGCGGTTCATCAAGGACTCCGTGGTGCGGCTCAAGAGCGGCGAGCCGAAGATCGTGTACCACGGCACCTGGCGCCCCTTCGACATATTCGAGATCACCAAGGATGTCGGGTTTCACTTTGGGACCTTGAAGCAGGCGGAGAAGCGCGTTTCGGCCGCCCCGCCGGCCGACGCTTGGGACGCTTGGAATGATGATGATCCGGCGCCCATCATCATCCCCGCGTACCTGCGCCTGACCTCTCCGCTGGACATGACCATGGACCCCGTGGCCTGGGAGCCGACGGATTTTGTGAACGCACTGCCGGATGACCACCGGCTGGAGAGACGGGCCATCACCGAAATCATGAACTTCGACACGGAGATTGAAGAACTGCGCTCGGAGGGCGACGACGATGAGGCTGGCTATGTCAAGGAACGGTACCTCGACTTTCTGCAGGACAACCTGCGCCTGGCTGGCTACGACGGCATCACGTACCCCAATAAATTCGAGGGCGCCGGGCGCAGCTACGTCATCTTTAAGCAGCAACAGGTCCGCTCGATCTGGAATCCATTCACCGACCTTGCTGACTTGCGCTACAGCCGCGAGGAAGAGCCGACGTTCTACAGCGCGCTCGTCGACGCCATCGCCAAGACGAAGCAGCCCAAGGGCACGCCGGCGCAGTGGGCGGGCATCATCCGCAACCTGCCGAGCAAGGGCCTCGCCAAGCAGGCGGAGATCGACTGGTCCGGCGTCCTGACGTGGCTCGCCGACCAGAAGGGCATGCTCACCCGTCAGCAGGTCCGAATGTTCGTCGAGGGGAACGAGGTCAAGGTTGACGAAAATGTTGATGCCGGTCTTGACGACGACCGTGTAGATGAGATCGTTGAAGAGCGCATAAACGCGGAAGTAGACCGGCTCACGGAGGACTACGAGCCTGAACATCCTTTTCCGAAGGTTGTGCGGGATGAGGAAGAGGGAAGCGACGACTGGCTCGTCATGGTTGACGGGGAAGAGGCTGACCGCTTCGACACCAAAGAAGCGGCGGACGATGAGGCGGAACGTCTGCGGGACAGGTTGGTCGACGAAGTCGATAGCCGCGCCCGGCGCGAGGCGCGAGATCGGATTGATCGTGAGGCCATAGAGGACAGCGTCAGGAGTGAACAGGCGACGGTGGAATACGACAGCCCGGAACTTCGCGAGCCAGGCGGCGTCAGCGGGAGCTACCGCGAGCTTAAGCTATCGTTTCCGGGCGAGCGCCGGTATACCGAACTGCATTGGACGGAAGGCGGCGAGAACGTCTTTGCGCACGTCCGCTTCGACGATCGCGTCAACAACGGCAAGCGCGCCCTATACATCGACGAAATGCAGAGCGAATGGAGCTCGGCCGCCAGGGCGCATGGGATCATCGGGGCGCCGAAGCTGCCGGTGCCCGATGAACTTCTGGAGGCTATGCGCGCGAAGGCGAGAGACTTTTACCTAGCCACGTCCGGCGAAGGCCACAGCGACGCCAGAAAGGCCATGGAGTTTTCCGCGATCAAGGGGGCGTCGGCCGACGAACTCGTCACCTGGCGCGCCGACATGAACCCCGTGTTTAAGTCGCGCGGCCTCAAGATGTCCGACTACTTCATGGACCCCGACGCCGTCGAAAAAATGCCGTTCATCGGGACCTGGCATCAGGTGGCGCTGAAGCGGATGCTGCGCTGGGCCGTGGACAACGGCTACGACCGCTTGCAGTGGGCGACCGGCGCGATCCAAAAGGCGCGCTACAACCTCTCGAAACGCATTGACACCATCGAATGGCGGCAGGCGTCGAAGCAGTTTGTCGCATGGAGAGGCAGCCAACCAGTCATTAACCGGGAAGCGTCATCGGAGGAACTCGACAAGCTGGTCGGCAATGAACTGGCCGAACGGCTGCGCACCGAACCAGAGGTAGCCGACGGATGGAGGACGCTCCAGGGGCTTCGATTGGATGTCGGCGGCGAGTGGGCCAAGGCCCTGTACGATCGCACGGCGGTCAACTTCATGAACGACTACACCAAGCGCCTGGGCGGAAAGGTGGAGGCCTCCCCGCTCGCCGGCGCCTCGGGCTCTATCAATGTCGGCAAGGTCTCCGGCGGCGCGCCAGCATTCTATATCTTTAACGTACGTTCTGGTGCGCGCTTGAGAGAAGGGTTCGGCACCTACAAAGAGGCGTTCGAGGCGGCGCAAAAGCTGGATGCCAGATCGGCCGTCATGGTCCACGACATCGAGATCACGCCGGCGATGCGCGAGAGCCTGTCGGAAGCCCAGCCGCTATTCAGCCGCGAAGAGCAGGATCGGTCGATCAGGTACAGCCGCATGACCGCCTGGGCCAGGGACCTCGGCAACGTCTTCAAGACCCTGCCGGCCTGGCAGGATTACGTGATGAAGCGTGGCCTGGCGTCCGGCGCCATCGGGCGCGCCAACGAAGTGGCGCGCGACACCTACGACATTTTCGTCAAGGCGCCACCGCGGATCGGCAGGGAAATCTTCAGCTTCCTGACCACCGCTGGCGCGACCGTTGCCTCGATCTCCGACCCGCGCTTCCATGCGGCGGCGGCGACCACGAAGCGGCGGATCGACGTGATCGGCCGGACGCTGGTGGCGCGCGGCGTCATCACGCAAGCGCAGTACGACACCTACAAGGACGCCTATCTGCCACGGCTGTACCTCAAGCACCTGCTCGAAGAGGACCCGGCGGCGTTCGGCGTCGGCCGGCGCCTGTCCAAGCAGGGCTACGTCAAGCGGCGCGCCAACATTCCGATCGATGTCCGTGAATGGATGGGCGAGGTCAAGGACCCGGCCTTCCTGTCGGCTGTCGGCCTGGCGGTCCCGCTCCGCGACCTGGCCATCATCGAGTTTCTGGAGCAGATCGCCGCCAAGCGGGAGTGGGTCTACCAGGACAGCCTCGCCAGCTACCGCGGCCAGCCCGTGTCGGTCTGGTGGCTGCGGGAGAAGGCGGCGGAGATCAGGAAGATAGCGCAGTACGAACCGGACCCGGCGGCGCAGCAGCGGATGCTTACCGCGGCGGCGCAGATGGACGCGGCGTCGGCGCCGTTCACGTCGGCCGGCGCCCGCATCCCGGACGACTACAAGCAACTGCCCGACACCAAGCGGTACGGCGCGCTGCGCGGCCTGGTGGTGCGGAAGGAAATCTACAACGACCTGGTAAGCGCGTTCAGGATGATGCCCAAGGACGCGAGCCTTGCGGAAAGCCTGTTCGGGGTCGGCGGCCTCGGGACCAAGATCACGCAGCTTTGGAAGATGGGGAAGGTCGCGCTCAACCCACCAAGCCAGGTCCGCAACCTGATGACCAACCTCATCATGCTGCAGCTTTCCGGCGTGCCGCTGTACCGCGTCCTTGATCGCGTGGTCGCGGCAGCTTCCGAAATGGCGTCCGGCGGGCCGCACTGGCAGATCGCGAAGAAGTACGGGGTCATCCGCGGCACCTTCGCGGCCAACGAATTGTTCGAGATCAACCGGGAGCTTCTCGACCTGCGGGCCCGCCAGGGCGGGGCGCTGGCCAAGCTGATCGGCCTGGCCGGCAAGATCGGCACGCTCGCGTCGAACGCCTACCAGTTCAGCGACACGCTGTTCAAGGTGGCCAAGATCATCGACGCGATGGAGCGCCAGGGCCTGAGCGAAGAAGAAGCGGTAAGAGAAAGTGACAAATGGATTTTTGATTACTCTGCCGTCCCCCCGTGGGTTAAGTATCTTAGAAATGCACCAATCGGCGTGCCATTCCTTACATGGCAATACAAGGTCATCCCGCGCCTGATCGAGGTCGCGGCCACCAAGCCGTGGCGCTTCCTGCCGTGGGTCGCGCTCGGCTACGCGATCAGCGCCATGGTGAAAAGCCAGTACGACCTCGACGACGACGATCTCGAAACCCTGAAGCTCGGCATGGCCCGCTACATGCAGCGCCGCGGCAGCGTGTACGTCCTGCCGTACCAGGACGAGCATGGCCGATGGGTCTTCCTGGACCTCGGCTACATCTTCCCGTGGCAGATCATCCAGGAGGTCGCCAACAACGCCACCGCTGGCTCCGTGTCGGGCACCGTGCGCGCGCTTGGGTTCGGTGGCCCCGTGGCGACCGTGGTGACGGCGCTGATGAGCGGCGGCATCGACCCCTTCACGAAGCGACCGATCGCGAACGAGGGCGACCCGGCCGAGGTCCAGCTTGGCGACTACCTCGCCTGGATTTGGCGCACGGCGGCGCCGACCTGGCTGACCGACATCGGCGCGGCGCAGCAACTCTATGACGCCGTGACCGGAAAGACGAACCGCCGCGGCGAGCCGAAGCTGACCGAAGAGCAGGCCGCGCTCCGCTTCCTGGGCATCAACCTTTACCCGAGCGACGTCCTGGCGCAGCGCGATCAGAACATCCTGTCGTACAAGGCCGAGCTCGACAAGGCCAGGAGCCGCATGACGTTCCGGCTGCGCGATCAATCGCTGTCCGAGGCCCAGCGCCAGGCCATCATCGCTGACCATTCGGCCGAGATTACCAGGCGCGCCAAGAACCTGACCGATTACGTCCGCGAGTCGACGCCATCGGAAAGGCTTGCGCGGACCCTGCAATAGGTTGAGAATGCGACCCGGCTGACCGCAAGGGGTAGGGGTTGATGGCGACGACCAACGAGCACCTGGGCGATGTCGTAACCGGCCAGAAGGCAGCCGAGAGATCGGTCCCCGCGGTGCTGTCCACCGAGCAGGAGAAGCTGCTCGCTTCTCCGAAGCTCGACCTGGCGGCGCATCTGCCGACCTTGGTATTCCTCTTCGACGCCGCCGTCACCGAACTGAAGATCATCAACCATCAGCTTCAGGCATTGAGCCGCGAGGACATATCGGCGCTGCGCGCCGATCCAGCCTTCACGGCTTCCCATCCACCGCGCCAAGGGAGTTAGGCCCATGTTGATCCACGGTCGAGTTGGCGAACAAATTGCCGGCGATGGCGACGAGCGCGGGGCTCGTCTCGCCAAGAGTGGCGCCCTTGTCACCGCCGACCTCGGTGGTCGGTGGTTGGAATTGGCCAAGCGTGGCCGGGTGTTCAGCCAGGCGGTAACGCCGCTCGGGCTGGCACTCCCCATCTACACGGCGACCGCCCTTGTCGGCGGCGTCCCTATTTGGAACACGGCTGGTTCGGACGTGGACGTCGAAATCCTCGAGGTCGGGATCGGCTATGGAAGCGGCACCGCCGATTTCGGGTCGGTGGGCTGGATGGCCCGGAAGTTCGCCGGCGACCTTGCCACTGGCGCCGTCCTCTCGGCCTTCGCCGAGGTGGCGCCGATGAACGCCCTGTTTGGCGCCGGCGAGGCAAGCAAGGTGAAGTCCAGCAACGCCGGGACCGTCACCGCGACGGCTGGCGTCGCCGGAGACTGGATGCGGACCATGTTCAGCATCAACTTGGAAGCCGCGACCGGAGTGGCGCACGGGACCCTCAGCCCGATCTACAAGCCGGAAGGCACGATCATCCATCCGCCGGGCACCTTCGGTTACATCGCCGCCACCAAGGCGTCGGTGGCGATCTATGCCACGCATGTCGTGTGGGCCGAGCATCCGAGGCAGTAACACGCCTGGCCGCGGTGATGGCGGCGGCCCCGATCCCGCCGCCGCCCGCTCCTGACTGACTGGCGCATGGAGTCCGATATGGCTGGTGGGATAGTGGTTCTCCCATGGGCTGGAGACGTGACTGGTCCACGCCAACATTTTTTGCCGACCGCGGACCAGATCGCATGCATCTTGGCCCTTTGGAACGAGGGCGCGTCCCCCGCGAAAATTTCGCTGTACGTCAAAAAAACAATGGGCCGGACGCTGAACTACTGCGGGGTGCGGGCGTTCATCCATCGCCGAAAAACCGAAGGCCGCCGCGTCGTGCCCCGAAGATAGGAGGCTGACGATGCGTCCGTTCCCTTTTCCTTGGCTGTCCTGTGCGTAGCCCTTGGCACGGACTCACAAGCGCAGCCGATGCAGGACTGCGGCTCGCGCTCCAGGTTGCCTGGCGTTATGTGGGAGCACCACCGCGAGGTGCTGGCGTGGCAGGGCGTGGCGCAGGACGGAAGTCTGATCGAGCTATACCTGGCCTTGCCGCCGAGAGCGACCTGGACGATCATCCAAAGCATCGGCGACCGCGCCTGCGCGCGGGCGGATGGCGTGGACTGGCTGATCCCAACAGCCGAGATACCGGAGGGGCCTGAGACATGAGCGTTGATATTGAACGGGCCATCGGTCGCCTTGAAGCGTGCGTGTCGGGACTCAAGTCCGACATGGACGAAGTGAAATCCGACATGAAGGCCGTGCGCTCCACGGTGGATCAGGCCAGGGGCGGATGGAAGGTTCTGGCAGCAGCAGCGACAGCAGGCGGGGCGTTAGGTGCCCTGCTCACCAAGGTCACGTCGATTCTGCTGGTCCTGCCGCGATGACGCTGCCAGACATCCGGTACGACGGCCAGGCCATCGACCACCTCAAGGCCGAGGCGAACCGGCTGTACGAGTTGTGGCGGCAAATCGCAGCCGAGCGCACCATAGCGCAGGGCCGGGGCAAGATGATGCTGACGGACGTGGAGGCGACCAAGTACGACGCCATCGACCTGTTCATGGAGCGGAAGGGATGACCGACGCCCTCAAGTGGCTCGGCCTGCCGGCGGCCATCGTCGCGGCCGTCGTGGCGACCTGGAACGTCGTCGATTACCTCGACGTGCGCCCGGTTCTGTCGCGCGAGTTCGGCGAGCTTGCGGCCGTCGTCGAGTCGGTCCAGCAGGGCGTCCAACTCGGCCGGTGGCAGGTGCTCGATGCGCGCCGGCGGGCGCAGGGCCTCGACGCCGCTGAACAGGCGGAGTTCTGCCGGCTGTCGCGGGCGCTCGGCTTCCGGGCGGAGGGCTGCGCATGACCATCATCTGCGCGCTGCACGTCCCGAAGAAGGGGACATGGATCGGCGCCGATTCGCGGGTGTCATCCAGATCGTTTGTCTATCCCATGCCCGCGCGGAAAATCGCCCGCATCGGCGCTCGTGCGCTGCTGGTCTGCGGCAGCGGCATGACGATGACGTTGGTAAAAAGGCATCAAGCGAGACTGCTCGCTAAGGACGACCCGGATGCGGTTGCCATGGCCTTGATGCAGATGCAGGAGCGGGCAAAGTACCGACTGGACAAGGACGATGCCTCGGCACTCAGCTACGGCCAAGTCTTCATCTACGCGACGCCCAAGGGGGTATGGGACATTGACAGCGCCGGTGCGTGGCTCGCCGTCGAGCCTGGAAAGTTGTGGGCCAGAGGCAACGGCATCGATTTCGCGCTCGGATACGATCTTGCCGTGCGCCAACGTGGCGGGATACCGGAAAGGGATCGCATTCACGGCGCGCTCTTTGCCGCGACGACCTATGATCTCTCTTGCGGGGAGCCGTTTGTCATCGAGCACTTGAAATGAACCGCGCCGCGCTGGCGTTCCGGCGCTGCGCCGACATACCAGCGGGGCTGTGGCGCTGGATCGACTTCCGCGCCCCGGAGATCGCTTCCAAGGGTGACGGCAGCATCCTAGTAGTCCCTGCCGCCCTGGATGCCCTCCAGGCCGCTCGGACGGCCGTGGCGAGGCCCTTCCGAATCCTGTCGGCCTACCGCGACCCGATCCACAATGCGCTCGTGGGCGGCGCGCCGATGAGCGAGCACAAGGCCGGCGTCGCCTTTGACATCGCCACCGCCGGCCATGATCGTGGAGAGCTTCTGGCGGCGTGCCGGTCAGCGGGCTTCCGCGGATTCGGATTCTACGCTACCTTCTTGCACGCCGACATGGGCCGGCGAAGGGAATGGGGATCATGGGCTGGATAGGTGATATTTTGAGCCTCGGCGGTGCCGCCATCACGGGAGGCCTGACCGGTATCCTGGGGATGGGGGTCAAGGCTCTCTTCGGCTGGCTCGGCGCACGCGAAGAGCGCGAGACGCTCAAGGTCAAGCAGGCGCATGAAGTCCGGTTGCTGGAGCTACAGCAAGCAGCCAGGGCAGCCGAGACCGAGAACGAGCGAGCGATCGCGTCCGAGGCCACGCGCCAGGCATCCTACGACTTCGCCAACGTGAGCGGGCAATCGGTGTGGAAGTGGGCCGCATCGGTGGTCACGCTGATGCGGCCGGCGATCACGCTGTACCTGTTGCTGGTCACGACCTGGCTGATGTGGATGCTGCTCTACGGTGGATCGCTTCCCTATGTCGATACCCCAGGTCTCATCAAGGAAGTGGTGACGCAGATCGTGTATCTGACCTCGACTGCCGTTACATGGTGGTGGGGTGATCGTCCTCCGCAGACAAGACGTTAAGGTGCCGCCGTGGTTGGTGCGCCCGGCCCGATTCGAACGGGCGACCAGACCGTTATGAGCGGCCCGCTCTACCACTGAGCTACGGGCGCATGATTGCGGCGCAGAGGCGCATGAAGTCTTCGACCGCTCGTGGCCCGATCATGACCCCCACTGGGGCGTGGCGGTTGCACTAGCTTGACAACTGGGCTGGTCATTCAAACTGACCCACTACCGCCGGTCATGCGTTTGACTTCCGACGCCGGTGGGTCTTCCACTTCGGCGCCCCCTTGCGCGCCGGGAGCTTCCCGCCAGGGTCCTCCGCGGCGCCGGCCTTGGCGACTGACACCGGCATCCCGACCTTCTTGGCGACCTTGGGATCGTTGGCCGCGGCATGAACGAGGCGGCGCTGCGCCTCCGATACGATCTTGGGCATCAGGCGAACCCTTTCTCTATGGCCATGGCCTCCGGCATCGTGAAGGTGCCGTCGTCGTTGTCTTCGACCGCCGACTTCGGAATCCACGCTTTCGTCTTGCCGTCGTACAGCAAGTAGGCGGCGTCGGTCTGATGAACCAGCGTCGCCTCGATGTCAACGAGATCAGAGCGCCCCGTCATCGCTTGGGCGGCTGGTCATGGAGAAGGCCGGCTTCGAGCAGGCGACGGCCGTGCTCGGCGATCAGGGGCTCGACGACGGGGATGAAGAAAGGGCTCCCGCACAAGCCGCTGGCGTCGCCCACCAGCCACACCGCCCGATCCTCGTCCTTCCAACGGATTACCCTGCGCAACAACACGACTTCGTACACGTTTACCGCCGCGTCTGGCGCGCCCGTCATCAATGTTGATAGCGTGGAAATGAGACGCAACTCGACCGACGGCTGCCGGCTGTCGATGTATCTCGGCCCGCAAAGAAGCAGGCCGACAAAGTAGGCGCCGGCGTCGCCGTTGCCGCTCCAAACTTGGATGGGCCAGTCGATCATCTGTCGTCGAACGCCACGCGGGAGAGTATCCGGCTGCTCAACCAGTCCAGGGCGGTCTTCAGTTCGGAGTGGATCGTCGGCCGATGGCTCGGGATGCACTGCATCACGGCCGCGAGACCATCTGGCCTGGTGTAGGCAATGGCATAGCCGGAGACCTCGCCGGCGCGGGCCGCGGCCGCAAGGGTGTCCAGGGCGTCGATCGCCTTCTGCGGCATGGCCATCGGGAGCCGGAGGACATTGTCGGATTCACTCATCAGTTGACCGGCGTCGACGGCGTGATCTTGGCTGGCGACCAGACCCAGGAACCGATGACGACGTCATTCTTGTCCTTCATCGTGATGATCTGGTGGTCGATGCCAAGCTCGGCCAACAGCCAGCTTAGTTCCTCGATCGGCCGGCTGGCCAGTTCGACGGCGTCGTTCAGGCGCCGGAGGTCTTCGGCGGGTATCTGCGGCGACATGGTCACTGCTTCTTTGACGACGGCTGGGAGTTCGGTTCCAGCGTTTGGCGCCGCTGTATTTCGCTGACATGCAAGTAGTCGAGCGCCCCGGTGATCCAGTCGTCGATGGCGTCCTTGACCTCTTCGGCCGTCGTGCAGACCTGCGTCGATGGCTTGAGCGAGGCGCCGGTCTGCTTGTGGACGACGCCTTCGATGACCTCCATCCCGACAATGAACCCATTGTCGGCCGGGAGTACGGTAATTTTCCAGCGTTGGATCATTTTCTGCCTTTCCGGCTCTTCGCGCGAGCCATTTTGAATGCGCCAAGCGTGGTCAGCTTGTAGAAGATGCGAGGCTTGTTGGCGCCGTTCTGGCGGAAGCGCCGGAATGCCGGCCCCCCACCGTAGGACCGCCACATTCGCATGGTGATCGGCGCCACCTTCAGGAGTGACGCGGCCTTGATGCTGTCGACCCACCCCGAAGGCCAGCCCACGTGTCGATACCTCATGCCGCCTCTCTATATGCCGTCAATGTATTCGTCCGGCTCGACATCCACCTGTTGTATCGTGGTCGGTGGCGTCGGTTCGAGGTCGTATACACGGCTACAGGCGTCGAGTAAATCGTCGTGTGATCCATAGGGGAAGAACATCGCCTCTTCCACGAAGGCGCAGGTGAGGTCGTACACCGCCCGGTCTTCGTTGATCCTTTTGATGGCCGAGCAGACCGTGTCGCTTAGGCCGCGCTCGATTGCCTGGCGCTGCAGCGCGGTCGGCCCCTCCTGCTTGGGATAGTGGAGCGACCCGTCTTTTACGCCCCATGTCGCAACCGGCTGCGTTTCGTGCCAGACGGTGTAGGGGAGTTGGAAGCGGCCCTTCACGAGGTCCGGCACCAGGCGGGCAATGCGGTCTTCCTTCGATCCCTGGCCCTGGCTCGATCCCTTCGGAATGTCCTTCCGTTTCCGCGGCACGACCTCGATGGTGATGTATTCTTTCTCGATGGCCATCATCCGCTCGAAGAACTCCACGTCCGAGAGCATGCCATACTGCTCGTATCCGACGACGACGGTGAGCACGCCAATGGTCGAGCTCCAGCGCCGGTGTAGATTGCGCAACGCTTCCCAGCGTTCGCCCAGGCTCATCCGGTGACGGTAGCCGTCGAGCAGGTAGAAGTTGCGCGCGGTGTCCATGCCGATGACGGCCATGGCCGTCCTGTCGCGCTCGCCGCCGACCTCCTTATGGCCGGGCCCCTTCGCCGGGTCGACCAGGATGTAGACCGCAAGGGTACGCGGCCTGATCTCCCACCGCTTGATCTTGTCGACCTCGAATATCTGGTCTGGCCCGGCCAGCGGGTCCAGCAGCATCTGCGCCGGGAAGGTGAATGGCTGTGCCTTCCTCTTCCGCTCAAGCTCCGCCTCGGTCAGGAAAACCGACTTCCCGTCTTTCTTGCCGTTGTGGGTCGCGGGGTACTTGCGCAGCTTGAAGGTCTTGCGGTCGAGCATGGCCTGGTAGCTGTCGGCCATGTGGTAGCGGGTGCCAACGACCGCCGCCGTGCCGCCCTCTGTGCCGAGGTTGTCCGACAACTCGAAGGCGGTTGTCGTCTTCGTGATCTGCTCGGCGTTCGTGACCGACGCCGGGACCACGACGTCGTCGTACAGAAGGTGCCGGTAGTGCCGGCCGACTGGCATGCCGTCGACCAGACCCCAAGCCTCGATCGTGGCTTCCTTCGGGTTGCTCGTCCGCTTGACGATCAGCCCTTCATTCTCCGACCATTTGGGGGCGTGGAGGTCGGGGCGGTCGTACAGCACGTCGGGGAAGAGGCTCTTGAGATCGTCGTTGTATTCCATTTCCCGCTTGATCTGGAGCAGGAATGGCTTGGCTGTTGGCCGGGTGTGGCTGAAGATGCCGACCGTGACCTCCGGGTCCCGGAGAACCATCTGGAGGATGCTACCGAACGTGAGCAGCGAAGATTTATAATGCTCGCGAGCCCATAGGTCGATGTAGCCGTAGGGTTCGGCCTCGACCTCTCGGCATCGCTCGTAAAGCCATTGGCGCGCCTCGCGCCGGCGCGCACGCATGTCGGTGCGGCCGCAGACCTTCGTCAGCAGGTAGTAGCGGTCGCAAAGCACCAGGGCGGCCCGGAAGCGGCGCCGCACGTCAGGATGGAATCTGTGCAGCATGGCGTCGAACGAGGCGTAGAGCCCCCACGCCTGGTCGCAGTCGGCCCGCTGTAGGAAGATCAGTTGCGCGGCGAGCGATTCCGTTTCGGTGGCATCGAGGTAGCGGCCCGCCGCCGGGTGCAGAAGTGGGGCCGGCATCGTTATGTTGGGAAGTCGATCAGCCAGCGCGCCACGGCCGGGTTGTCACGCAGGACGGTCGCCAAGCCGGCGGCCATGGTCGCGACAATCGTTTCCTCCGTTAGCGTCGGCGGCTGGGTCGGCAGGGGCCATACGCCATAAATGGCGTGTAGGAGCTCGTGCAAGAAAGTTTCGCGCGCCTGGTCCCCCTCCAGGCTTTCGTCAACGAGGATGGTGCCGGGGTGTCTATGGTACTCGCCGAAATTTCGGGCCGCCACCGCATCACGGAAGTCCCACTTAATCACCCTGATCGTCCGGTAGCCGATCTTCACGACGGCAGGGAATGCTGGGTCATCGCGCAGGATCATGTTCTTTTCCATTCATAGCCATTGCCGTAGGGTAGTGGATGAAGGCAGATACAGCGGGTGCGCCGGGGCCAGGTGTTTGGTGACCCTCAGGGCGTGCGGGACAAGGCCGGCACTCTTCAACATTGCCAGCACGCGAAATGGCCGGTTGGCAATCTCCTGCCGGCGCTTTTGTCGGGCACACCACGATCCCCAGGCGCACACCACCACACCGCTGCCGCTACGTCTCAATTCCTCGAACGCAGCCATCAGGTAATCGTCATTCTCTGGTCCTACAGGGTCGCTCGCTTCCAGCAGCATGGCTGGTTTGGTCGCGCGGAGCGCGAACAGGTTGGCGATGATGGCCTGGCCGTAGCCCCAAAGCCCACAGAACGCGATCACCTTCCTGACCGTCTGGTCGTCGACCGACGCATCCGCAGTGGATGGGTTGAGCATGAGCCACAGGGCTGAGGGGCCGAGACCAATCCGCCGGCCGAGAAGGTAGCGATACTTCCTGTCGTCGGAAAACCTAGCGGCCCCGCAAGGAGGGGCGTCGCCCGCCACGCGCACCGGCCACAGGGTCACGTCCATCTTAAATCTCCGTCGCCCCACCGTCTTCGAGCCAGTAGGAGTGACCGATGCCGGCGGTCGCCAAGCTGGTGCGCTCCGCCGCCTTGCGCGCGCACGTCATCCCGATCAGGCAGGACACCCCCAGTTCTTGGCAGATCGATAGCAGACCGCTGCGCCCGCTCTCGGTGTCGAGCACGTCGGCGCCATCGAGGATGACGAGACCAGACTTGTCGATCTGCGCAAAGGCGGCCTGGATCAGGACGTGCATGCGATGCCTCGCCCCGGTCGACGCCAGCATGTACGCGATGACGTCCCAAGACGGCATCAGGTCTTCCGGGTCGATGACCAGCCTCTTCCATCCCGCGGCCTCGCATAGCGGCGCCAGGGCGGTGGCGTTGAAATGGTCGACGGCATCTTTCATCGTCGCGGTCCTGGCGCCTCGCGGCGACAGGAAGTCGATCAGGTCCTGGTTGCGGGCGATTGCCGCCGTCTTCGTCTTCGCGGCCTCCAGCTTGAGCAGGGCCGCTATGGCGACATCGGCGAGCGCCACGCTGGCCTTCAGGTCCACCAGGTTGACGACGGCGACGCTCGTCGGTGGCCCATCGATCGATCCCAGCTTCTCTTTCAACTCATCGAGCCGGCGTTCATAGGTCTCGGCCGTCGCGATGGCGGTTTTCGCGGCGCTGATCTTGTTGGTGGGCGCGACGCGCCGCCCCCTTGCCTTGGCAATTTCCTTGTCGATGTCGTCCGCCTTCTTGCGACGCTCGGCAAGCTCCGCGTCCGCCGGCAGGTCCGCCAACTTGACCAGCGTTTTCCGGTGCGTCGTTGCGGGGTCGTCAACAATACCCACGATGACGCCGCATTCCGGGCAACTCGCCTCCAGAAACGCCCGTATCTTCGTGTCGCCTATCGACTTGAGCCTTGCTTCGGCCGCGGCGATCTCATCCTCGACGGTCTTGAGCGTGCGTTCGCCCGTCTTCAGCGCCGCGCGATCGTTTTTGAGATTGGCGATCCGTTCTTTGCTGCGCTCGATCTCCGCCCAATCCGCCGCCGCCGATCCTTCAGCCGCGGAAAGCGCGGCGCGCGCTGCGATCAGATCGCCCTCAAGGATGGCCTGCGTCTTTCCATGCTTCAGTCCCTGCGGTTCCCAACCCTTGGCCTTGTCGGGTCCAAACGGCGCGCCCGTGATCTGTTCCCATGCGCCCTTGAGCTTCTGGCCGTGCTCGACCGCCTGCTTGTGCAGCCCGTCCCAGCCGACCTCGCGCAGCTTGTCGACGAAAACGTCAATGCGTTCGGGCGCCAACCCCATCTCCGACAGCGCCTCGCGAACCGCCGTATCGGTTGGTTCACTCTTCAGATAGCGGGCAAACAGGCTCGCCCGGTCGACGGCGGTCAGGGTGAATGGATTGACCATGCCAAGGGCCACCTGGCTCGGCTGGCCCTCGGTCTTCCACGGGAACGGCTCGCCGGTCACGATGATCTCGGCGGCCGGCCAGCGGCATTCGGCCTTTCCGGCGGCCGTCTCGAGGGAGGCATATCCCGTGCCATGCGATCCATCGGGGTCTTGGCGGACAAAGGCGCCGGCCTGGTTCTTGCGCAGGCCGGGCGGCACACCGCCGCCAGCCAGCATGGCCTGCAGCACCCTGGCAATGGTGCTCTTGCCGGACTCGTTCGGCCCGCAGACCATGGTGATATTGCCGATCTCGATCTCGGCCCTCTGGATCGGGCCGACGTTGACGATGGTCAGGCGCATCGGTCAGTCCTCTTCGTTGAAAATGTTGAGCCGGGGCGCTTTCTTCGGTTCCCCCGCGGGGGCCGCCGCCGGCTCTTTCGTGGCCGCCGCGCGCTTCTTGCCGCCAGCGCCTGGCTCGGCCGCCGTGGCGCCCGTAGAACCCGTGGCCGCCGCGTCGTCCGTCTTGTTGGCCGGAGGCTTTGCCTTTGGGGTGGGATCATCGCCCTCTTCGCCAGCATCTTCTTCTACCTCGGGCACCGCCTGGGTTCCGGTCATGATCGCATCGATCACCGCCGGATCGATCATCTTCGATGTATCGATATGGCCCGTCGAGGCGGCGTTGTCGATGTCGACCGCGGCGTCGAGCGCCTCCGACATCAACGGCAGGCGCTTGAACAGCCGCTTGATCGCCGACTTGATCGCCATTTCGTCTTCCCACATGACCCACGGCGTCTCGTCGTACTTTTTCTTGGCCCACGCCTGCGCTTCGGCCGTCTTGGCTTTGTCGACCAAGGCGAAGGCGCTGCGATACGCCTCTGACTTGGACCTGATCTTGTAAATCTCTTCGAGGTCGATGATCTCGAACGTCGAGACGGCCAGGTCGGAAGACCGCGCCATTTTTGCGAAGGCGAAGGCGCCGATCATCGGGCCGCGGTTCTTCAGCGACTGGCGAAAACGCAAAAACGTCTCGCTCCCCATCTGATGCTCGAACAGGTCTCCTGCGTGTACGTCGGAGCCCTGAATAAGCAGCAGGGTGGGCGAGCGGTAGCCGAGCTCGATGAACCCGCGGTAGCCGATCTGGAATTGACACTCCATGATCTGACCGAACCCGCCACCTTTCTTTTTGTACGAGCGCCGGTAGGGGATCAGGTAGGCAAGCTGACGCGGCGTGTTCGGCTCAAGGCCAAGCGCGGTCGTGGTCATCAGCGAGCCGAGCACGCTTTCGACCGTGCACGCCTTCAGAAGGGGCGTCCGGCTGACGGCGTTCAGCGTCAGCGACATGACGCGCTCGGGCGACAGGTACTTGGTCGCAACAAGCTCCAGCCGTTTTCGCGTCATGTCCGTCTTGAGGAAGTCGATCAGGAGCGGCCGATCTTTCTTCTCGATCTCGGCCGGCTTGGCGAGTGGCGGAGAATTCGGTTGCGTCGTCATGCGCCGGGTCCTCCACTGAGAAAGTCTTCGGCTTCCGTTCCGACCATCGTGGAATGATATTGTAGAGCGGCGGTTGTACCCCCATAACCCTCCCGCGGCTGCGGTCCGGCTGGTTCGGGCGGCATTTTGTCACTGCCGGCCGGCGTGATCGCCCCATGCCGGTGCATGTCGGCCGTTCGGCTGAAGCCAAGGTGCCGGTAGATTTCACGACATGCGCGGACATCGGCCGCGGCGCCGTGCGCGCCCGTCAGTTCCTTGCCGACGAAGTGCCGGTAGGCGTCCTTGAGCTTCGGCCATCCGGTACCCAATGCGGCTGCGGTGCCGCGCATGGTGCAAAACTTCGGCCGCTTGTCGAACAGGTCATCCATGCCGGCGCGCCGGAATTCACCGCGCAGCATCTTCAGGTCGAAGTCGACGGAGTGCGCGGTCCACTGGTCGGCCCTTAGCATCAGGTCGGCGGCGACCTCCAGGATCAACTTCGTTGGAACGCCGTACTCAACCAGAAGCTCGGTGGTCAGGCCGTGGATCGCGACGACGTTTTCGGGCACGGTCCACCCGTCCGGGCACGCGAGCATGTGAACCGCTTGGCGGACAAGCAGGTCCGGGGAGTGCTCGCACAGGAGCGCCGCGAAACTGCAAATCCGCGGCTGCGCCGGGTCATCGGCCGGCAGCTTTCGATCGGGGATGCCGGTCGTCTCTACGTCAAAAAACAGAACGCGCTTGATCGGTGTCTTGTCCATGTCTATCCTTCTTTCGTGTCGGTGCGATGGGCGTGGCAAAAGTCGGTCCCCCATGCGGGGCAATAGCGAGACGAGCACAGGATCGAGCCCGGGTTCGGCAGGAAGGTCAGCGGGTCGCTTGTCGTCGAGAATGCCATGAGCTTCATCATCGCCTCGCGCAGAGTCGCCGAAGCCAGCCGCTCCGCCGCGCCAACATCGATCTCGGTGATGACGGGCGCGTCCAGCGTGCGCTTCGTGCGCCGCTGGAAGACCTCGACGATCCGCTTGGTCGGCAGGCCATGGGACTTGCGCAGCAACGCATAGGCGCCGTACTGCGCGCCGGCGGCCTTGCGGTTGCTGCCGCTCTTGAGGTCGGTTATCTGTTCGCCCAACTCGATCATGTCGGGCTTGCCGCTTACGAAAGCGTCCTTGTGCAGGCGCGCCTCGATTTGGGTGTCGGGATCGAGAAGGACGGGGCGCATCGCCGGCACGGCCCTCTCGTAGAGGGAGCCGACCATCGAGACCGTCTGATCCCTTGCCTCGCCGGGCGATCCGGTCGTCTGGTCCATGACGACGGGCCGGCCTTCGGCGAATTCCTGGCTGACGGCGGCGGCGGCGGCGTCGCGTGCGCGCGCGAGGCTATCGACAGCGAGGCCGGACAGAAGCGGCCGTAGCGCCACGGTGATCCCGGCGTGGAGCCCGGCGCCGACAATGCCACCGACCGGCCGCCCGATCTCGCGTAGCGTGAAGCCAGCTTCAAGCACCATGCGCCGCTGCGTCTGCGCGGCCCACCTGACCTGACAGTCCAGGTAGGTCGGCAGCGATGATGCGCGAATACGCCAGGAAGGGGGTTGTATATCGTGCGCCATGGGGTTAGATATAGCAGGTCCAAGCCGGACTACAAGACCCGATGTATAGGGGCGCGAAATGGATTTCCTCGATTGGATGCGCGTCAACGGAGAGACGGCCGCCGGGGTGGCGCGATCCGGCCGCGCGATTACGAAACAGCCAAGCACCATCGCTCGTTACGGCCGCGGTGAACGGACGCCAGCGCCCCGCTTCATGCGCGCCATCGAAATCATGACCGACGGCAAGGTCGGGCTGAAGGACTGGTTGGCGCGGCGCGACAAGTGGCTGAAAACACCGTCTGGAGGACATCGTGATGGGAGGCAACGTCGTCAGCAAGGCCATGCTCCGGTCGTTCGTCGACCGCATCGAGGGACTAAACGCCGCAATCGAGGCGTCGCAGGACGACAAGAAGCTGGTCTACGATGAGGCCAAGTCGGCCGGCTTTGACAAGGCCGCCCTCAAGATCGTCATCAAGCGCCGCCAGCAAGACGAGGCGGCCATGAAGGAACAGGACGAGCTTGTCGACCTATACGAGCGGGCGCTTTCCGGCGCCATCGCGCATGCGGGCGCGCCCGCGCGAGAAGCGGAGCCGGTCGCCGCGCCAGCCGCCGAGGCGGCGGCGACGGAACCGAGTGACGATCTCGATGACCTCGACCGCATTTTTGGGCCCGAGGCCACGCCACAGGCGGAGCCAAAAAGCGAACCGTTCACAAGCGATGCCGTGGCCGCCGCGCAGAGCGACGACCTCTTGGACATTCCCGGCTTCCTTAGAAGGGGAAAATCCTGATGCCGACCGTTGTGCTAAAACGCGCCCCGAAGGGCATCCGTGGCCTGACGCCCGACAAGCCGCGGAAGTACCGGAACGTGCCGACGAAACTCGACGGGGTCAGGTTCGACAGCAAAGCCGAGGCGCGGCGATATGCCTGGCTCGCCATGAGCACGCGCGGGGTGACGCCAACCATCATCAAACTCAAGGTCCACCCGAGGTTCCCGCTGTTCGTCGGGACGAGGCTGATCGGCTCGTACGAGGCCGACTTCTCCTACACCTACATCGACCATGACGGAAAAGACGAGCTCGTCATCGAAGACGTGAAGGGCGGCGACCGCGACACGGCGCTGTCGGCGTGGAAGCGCCGGCACTTCGAGGCTCAGTATGGCATCGCCGTGACCGTGGTGCGGGTCGAATGACGGATCGGGCTCGAGGCGCGGCGACGATAAAGAAGTCCACCTATAACCAGGTTCTCAACCTGATCCCGCATGGCGCGGTGCTGAGGGCGGCTGACCCGGCTCTCATGACACGCGACTGATGGACGAAACCTCGCCCCCGCCCGGCGAGGAAACGGAAGGACCGGCGAACCTCGAATTGGAGGTCGTTGTCCTCGCGGCCGCGACCCTGAGCCAGCCCGCGTATCTGGCAATCGCGCCGATCCTCTCGGACGAGACGTTCAGCGACGCGACGCACCGGATGGTCTGGCGCACGCTTCGCGTGCTCTACGACCAGGGCGAGGCCGTCGGCGAGGCAAAGCTGTCCACCTACCTGACCAGCGACCCGGCGCTCCGCGAGGCCGGGGTCGCGAAATACATCAAGGATATGATCGCCGGGATGGCGGCGGTCAATCCGTCAATCGCGACAGTCCTTAGCCACGCCCGCTTCCTGCGCGACCTGTGGGTCCGCCGTGAGGCGCTGGTCGCCATCAAGACGGCCGCCACCAACCTCAACGTCCTGGAGCCGGAGGTCGGCGCCGCCTCGCCGCTCAATGACCTGGCGACGAAGATCGACCGCCTGTCACTGGCCGTCGGCGGCGAGCCGGTCGTGCCGCTCCGGGCGGCAGCGGCCGACACGATGATCGCGGCCGAGGCCGCCTACAAGGCCGGCGGCCGGGTGATGGGCACGCCGACCGGGTTTCCCGACCTTGACCACAAGATCGGCGGGCTGCTCCCCGGCTGGCTCTACGTGCTGGCTGGCCGGCCTGGCATGGGCAAGAGCAGCCTTGGGCTCTGGATCGGCTGGTCCGTGGCCAAGGGAGGCGGCCGGGTGCTGTACGTAAGCCCGGAAATGACCGCCGAGCAGATCGCGCGCCGGATCATTGCGCCCTTGGCCGGCATCGGGCCTTTCGACCTGCAGTCCGGCCAGGTGCCGCCCGGGGCATGGGACCGGCTCATCGACGCGCAGGAAAGCCTCAGCGCGCTCGTCCTGGACGTCGACCCTAGCGGGGCGCCGGCCATGGTTGCCGTGAAGGCGTCGGCGTCGCGCGCCGAGCGCCGCGGCCGGGCGGCGTGGCGTAAAGCAGCCAAGGCGCAGGGACTGTCGGCCGAACGGGTGACGGCCCTACTCGGCCGTCCGGGGCTCGACCTGATCGTCGTTGACCACCTGGGGCTGGTCATAGCTTCACGGGAGGCGCGCGAACACGGGCCGACCGCCGCGACCTCGGAGATCAGCGCCGCGCTCAAGGCCATGGCCAAGGACCTCAAGGTGCCGGTGGTCGCGATCTCGCAACTGAACCGTGCTGTCGAGGGGCGCGACGACAAGAGGCCGCAGCTTTCCGACCTGCGGCAATCCGGCACGATCGAGCAGGACGCGGACCTGGTGATGTTCGTCTACCGCGAGAGCTACTATCTGGACCGGCACCCGCCGGCCAGGCGGGAGGGCGACGACGAGGAAAAATACGCACACCGCTACGCCAACTGGATGACGCGGTGCCAGTCGATGGCCGGCGCCGCCGAGCTTATCGTTGCAAAGCACCGCGACGGCCCTATCGGCACGATCAAGCTCCACTACGACGAGCGGATGGCGAGATTTACGAGCGCGGCGCATGAATCGTCTTGACGATGCGCGTCGCGTCTGGTGATGATCGTTATGAGAGGGGTGAGCGGTTCGCTACCGTGCGCCCCGGCCCGTTCACGCTGGACGGGGCCGCCCCTCCACCCCCAGCCTCCATGCGGTCGCATGGAGGCGCAGCCCGGAGCGTGAACCCGTGGCAGACAACAACTTCCCACATCGCCCATGGCTCAAGTGGTATCCGCGGGATTGGGCTGCCGACGCCTGCCTGCGGTCGTGCAGCCTCGCGGCGCGCGGACTTTGGATCGAAATGCTCGGCCTAGCGCACCGCGGCGACCCCTACGGTCATGTCACCATCAACGGCCATGCGCCTGACAATACGCAGATAGCAGCGGTAGTGGGATCGACGAGCAAGGTTGTCACCGCCGCCCTCGCCGAACTAGAGGCCGTTGGTGTTTTCAGCCGCACGGAATCAGGGGTCGTTTACTCCCGCCGCATGGTCCGTGACGGTCGCAGATCGGCCGATGGCCTTGAAGCTATTCAGCGCCGTCCAGATCGACAACCTACAAGGGACCCTTCTAGGTCCCCTACAAGCATACCTTCTACTCAGAAGCCAGAAGCCAGAAGCCAGAGCCCCCCCTTACCCCCCCTGCCGGGGGTTTCGGATCAGGACAAAGACAAGCCCTTTGCATCCGAGGCGGTTGATCTCGCCAGGTGGTTCATCGCCAACGTGGAGGCGACGTTCGGGCAGTTGCCGCGGGCGAGCGGCCCGGAGTTGGTGGCGGAGGCCCGCCAGTTGCTTCAGGCTGGGGTGGGCATCGAGTCGCTGAAGGAGATCATTGCCGACAAGATGTCCAGGAGCGCGCGGGAAGGCCGCCCAGCGCCGTGGGGTCTCCGGGGTATGGAGAACGCCATCCGGCACGCCATCGCCTCCCTGCGAGCCGCGGAGCGGCCGCTGAGGCCATTCGAGCTTGACGACGACCCGGACGCGGCGGGCGGCCACGGCCGGGCTGTGGGCCGGCGGGATCAGTTGGATGATGACCAACCCCCACCGGCTCCCTTAACGCCATGGATCGCGGTGGCGACAGCGGCGGCGTGTTCGAGCAACGAGAGGATCAGGGAGATCGGCAAGGACCTGGAGCGGGCCGGCTTGGCGAAGAGGACCAGCGAGACCGACGCCCTGGTCGAGAAGCTGAGGGGGCTGATCCCGAGCCTGCGGAATTGATCTTGGCGGCAAGAAAAAGCCGGCGGCAACCGCTTTGGTCGCCGCCGGCCGCCGTGCCCAGCCCAGGAGAGGAAGCCGAGCAACGACTATTTGAGCAGCGTCTCCGCCCAACCAGGAAAGGGGTCGCTCATCGTGCCCCCTTCGCCCGCGCGATCGCGGCACGGGCTATCGCTTCCATGCGGCTGACGTTAACTTTGTCGGGCAGGTCCAGCGCGTTAGCCTGCGCGGCAATTGTTTCCAACGCCGCGAGCAGGTCCGGCGCGGCGGCGAGTAGGTGGGTGTTGGTCAACGCCATG
>ERZ1292644.503-Hain-H14-01um-R2-503-length-26269-cov-6_pt1 | contig 26269 bp, 40 predicted proteins | sample MGYA00564402_ERZ1292644 | MGnify/ENA primary metagenome ERZ1292644 (study PRJEB36523, sample SAMEA6512644) | groundwater metagenome | collected 2019-01-09 | study: AquaDiva: Metagenomics assemblies of 32 groundwater samples
TAGGAGCGGTTGTGCTCCATTTTGGTGCTCTTCATCCCTGCGGCATCCTCCAGCATGAAGTGCAGGCTCAGTTAGCGCGTCACTTCCTGAAGGATCTGCCCCCGAGTGATCTGGCGTTTGCGAGCAAGGGTGTGGGGCTGCTTCTGGCGACTCCGATGATTGAGCCCATGGTCAAGGGGCTGACGACGGGGCAATGTCTGCAGGGCTTGTGGAAGCTGTGGATTGAGGGAGAGCAGATCTATACGGGGCGAACTCCATGATTGAGCGTAGGTGTGACCTCATTCCATCTGATCTCTATGAATGGCGCTGTCGAGCCTGCAGAAAGCTGTTGGGGTACATTCACGGTAAAGCTCGATGCAAATGTCCTCGGTGTCATGAGGAGAATACTCTTGATACTGAGATTGTCCTCCGTGAAGCGCCATAAAGATTTTCTTGACAATCTGAAAAGTATTTTGGTAAGCTGTTTCATGAACCCCCTATGGGTTTCTATCCAGGGCACCCTTGAGAGCCAGTGATAGATCCGTTCATGTTCCTGTTGGAGGATCACATCGATGCCCTGGACTGCTGAGACGTTTAAGACCCATGCCTCGAAACTTTCTCCGAAACAATTGACGCTTGCTGCTAAAATTGCAAATCAAGCCTTGAAGCGCTGTCAGGCCAAAGGCGGCGATGATTGCGAAGCCTCCGCCATTCGTCAGGGTCTTGCCGTGGGCAAGACGGTAAAAGAATCTGATCAGGATGATGTGCTCGACCGCGTCGAAACCAATGCTCTTCCTCTTCTCGAAATGATGGGCGACGATCTGACGTATGAGCAGATGCACGACTTGCGCAAGCAACCGCAGATGGTGGCGAAATATCGAGAAGGGAAGTTGAGTGGTGACCATTGTGCCGTCTGTACGTTTTATCAATCGTACGATCTCACCTGCCGGCTCGTACAATCCCCGATCCGTCCTCAAGATGTCTGTGATTTTTTTGTCATGGCCCCTGAATTTAAGGAAGAGGCCGTCCCAGCGTCCGATCCTTCTGCTCAGGTCACGATCAGCGAATCCGATGCACGTCTGCCGACCGAGCACGAGGCCCTGACCATGCAGACGTTGATTGACTGGCTCCCACTGTTCGAGGGAAGCTTTACGATTCTTGAGGGTGACAAAAAGAAGAATTCCAATCCTGATATCGTTGAAATTATTCATCCTGTCCTTGTCGAAGGGCGAGGGAATTTGCGTGATCGCCGGTGGTATCATTCAAAATCACTGACCTCAGCGCAGAAACTTCTCAACATGCAGCCAAAAATGTATCTTGATCATAGCGAGGCTGGACAGGAAAAGATCCCTCGTAAATTCAGTGATTGGGGAGGCTCCTCGGTGGAACAGTGGCAAGCTGTGCTGCCTGATGGACGACGCGCACTCATGAGTCGGACAGAGGTGTATCATGAGGACTTACAGAAGCGTTTACGACAAGCTCCAACGCAGTTGGGAGTCAGCATTGAAGGGATGGGAGCGGGCTATCCAGCAAAAATCGACGGAGAAAACTGGACTGTCGTGGAGGAAATCCGGCAGTTGAAGCATTTTTCATGGGTGCCCCAGACGGGCAATGTCCCGCTGGGCGTACAACTTCTGGAGGCGGATCTTCAGAACGATGATGGCAAGGAGATCATCTCGATGACGCTCAAAGAATTACGAGAGCAACATGTGGGAATTTATCAAGAAGCCGTGGCTGAGATTGAAAAGCCGCTACGGGAAGAGGTCACGTCACTGAAAGCCAGGCTTGATGGAACGCTGGTGGAGTTTGGCAAGGTGACCGAACAACTCCGATATGCTCAGGCCAAAGAGCAAGTCGAAGCCATACTCAGCGAAGCCGCGTTGCCAGCCTACGCGGTGACCGAACTGCTTCGGGAGCAATTGATGACTGCGTCAGACGAGCAGCGCAGAAAACTCGTTGAAGATCGCAAGGCGCTGGTGTCTCATACGACTGGACACGTCAAGAATATGGGTGGATTTCGTGAAGAGCAGGAGATGGGTGATCTCCCTGTGCGTGAAGCAATGGCCGCGACGCAGACGATGATTCGTGGCATGATTACGAGGAGCTAGGCAACGATCTAGCTCAGCAAGCAGAAGGATACAAGACGATGGCTGGACACGTTCATGCAGGCAGTTTGGGAACCTATCTTCCGAAAGCCTCCACTAATATTGCCAAAGGCGATCTGGTGATGTTGGATAAAATCACCGGGCGGATTGAGCCGCTCACGAAAGATCGGAAGGGGCAGCACCTGTTCGTCGGCATCTGCGATGAAAAGTGGAATGCGACGGCGGTGCTTCAGAAGTTTGGGGCAACCTCTACGGAGTATGCGACGCCAACCGTGGGACAGGCTGAATTGCCTGTCTATCATGGGGGAGTGGCCAAGCTTGCGATCTCTGATACCTCTGGGAAAGCAGGACAGCTTGTGTACCTCAGTACCGCCACATCTGGCGCGCAGATTTTTACGAGAACGAGACAAGCTTCGGGCAAAGCGGCAGTGCCGGTGGGGAAGATTGACCGTGATTTTTCCGGTGCCGCAGCGAATGATGAGCAATGGGTGCAGTTGTTTGCCCGGGGTGGCAATGCTGAAGACGATATGCAGTTTTATCTCATGAATCATATTGTCACCGGCTTTTTGGCCGGATTTGATGATACGAGTAGAATTTCACACACCGCTGGGGCCGCGTTTATTGATGGGGATCTCTATACCTTTGCGGCGGCGGCCAACGTGGCGATTGTGAGTGCGACCCTGTCCACCACGTTCAGTCGTGTCGGATTATTTGTCATCAATTCGGCAGGCGCAAAGGCGGTCCGCCTGAGCCAGACCTATCTGGGAGCAGATGGAATCGGGGCGACAACGGCGCTGGGCAACTCGATTTATTGGCCAACGACCTCATATTTGATCTATGCTGCAGGCTATATCGCGTCGTCATCAACAGACTTAGCCGCAGCCAACGTCAAGACGATTCGGCGTGGGATGCTCGATATTATGTACAGGCGGTATGTCAGCAACAGTTAGGAGTGTCTGATGTATGATGAATTGAAGCTTGTCTCGACCGACGCTGAAGAGCCGCTGACACTCGATGAGTTTGCGGCGCTCCTCGATCACGTGGCGAGTCGTCAAGCTCGTGGGGAAGAGGTGTTTCAAGAGGTCTCCTTCACGGAAGCGATGGATGCTCTATTCAGAACCCAGGCGGTGTTTTCGAGAGGGAAGTTGGAGCACCTGAATGTCTTGAATTACCATGCCAACCGAGATCGATTGCAAGCGGGAAGAGGACTCCACGAGTTCGCCGACAAGTATGTAGGAATTCCTGGTATTCTGGTTGCGGCGGGGCCATCACTCCTCAAGAATATCGATCAGCTTCATCGTGTGAAGGGGAGGTATCCCATTCTCGCGGTCGATGCCGCGTTGCGCGTGCTGCTCGATCATGGTCTTGATCCCGACCTGGTCTTCGTGATTGATACCAAGGCGAGTCATGCGACCCTGTTTCACGGAGTGCGAAGTCACGCGACGTTACTCGCCTGTGCCGCCGTGCATCCTGAGACCCTTGCCGCCTGGCCAGGGGAGATTCGGTATTTTAACACGTGGGGTGATGATGACTTGCACCGGCTTCAACTTGAGGTCGGGCAAGATTTTGGGAGTTTATCATGCGGGGGCAATGTCTCGACGGCGATGGCGTACTTTGCCACGGCCTGGTTGCGATGCCAGCCGATCATTTTGGTGGGACATGATTTCTCGTATATTGACTTTGAGCAGTATTACGCGGGCGAGCATCATCAGGAGAATCGACCTCATGAGAAACGTCGATTGACTGTCTACGACCATGCAGGCGATCCCTGTCTCACAGATTTGTCGCTGTTTAGTTATAAAGAGTGGACAGAACGCTTTATCAGGGAATCGACGGCCAAAGGGGCGATGACTCGGTGGATCAACGCGACGGAAGGCGGAATTTTGGGACTGAACGAAGATCACGAACCGATACCCTTAATCGAGTACCGGTCATTGAAAGACGTGCTTGACCACTTGGAGAACTCAGGATGATTCAATCACTCTTACATATTCCCTCAGCATGGGCGCATTATCTCCCTCCGCCTGATATTCCTAGAGAAACCTGGCCGTTCCTGGGGCCTCCCAAGCTCAAAGATGAAGTGCTTGAGAATGCCCGCGCCAATACTGAGATGATTCGACAGACTCCAAGTCATCATCGGTTAGCTTCTTTAGCTGAAGGACAGCCAGCTCTTATTATTGGTGCGGGGCCGTCATTGGCACGACACTTTTCTCTTTTACGCGCAGCGCAGCACGATTTCTTTCTCATTGCCGCTGATGCGGCCTTACCCTGCTTGATGAAAGAAGGCATTACCCCTCATTTGATTTTCTCAATCGAAGCCAATCCCGATGAATATCTTTTTTGGCGCGAGATTGATACTACATCATTGCATCTGGTGGCTTCGCCGTGGGTAGCACCTCGTACACTCGCAAGTTGGCAGGGAGAGATCACGATTTTTCATCCCACGATCTTTCATGAAGAAGATCGAACCGTTCTCGATGGGATTCTTCCTATCGACGATGATTTTCTTCCTGTGAGGTCAGTCACTCAAACGATGTTCTATGCTGCCGTGAGTCTTTTAAGCTGTCATCCGATTATTTTCATTGGCCAAGATTTTAGCTTTCCTCATCCTGACCACTATTATGCCAGGGGAGGGGTGCCTGAATTGCGAGGAAATTGGACAGAGTTTCAAAGTATTCGACTCAATGGCACGACGCTGCTGTTTCACGATGGGTTATTTCTGGGGAAGTGTCTGGTCGAGAACATGATCTATCAGCTTGAAACACTTGAGCCAGAAGCTTGTTTAATCAATGCGACCGAAGGGGGCTGGCTCGGCTGGGATGTGGGACGGCACCAATGGCAGGGATTTTTGCAACGGATGACGTTGCAGGAGGCGATTGTGAGGTATACTCATGAGTGATGTGGCGAATGGGTCAGTTTATAGCGCAGATGGCACGGTGAAAGGCTCTGCTGGGGTCGTGCATATGCTAGAAATTATTCCCAATTCTGCCATTGGCACGGTGATTTTGCGAGATGGCGGATCAGCAGGAACGCAGCGCTGGAAGGCGCAAACCGGGGCGATTGATGAGGAAAGCCGGGTGATCACCTTTCATCCTGGGTTGTCATTTGGCACTGATATTTATGTCGATGTGACCGATTGTACGGTGAGCGTCTTGTTCACCTAAGCTGGTTCAGCGTCGGGCGACATGCCGGAATCATGCTGAATCGGATCGAGCCTGTAAAGGAGTACAGACTTGAACGCCTTAAAAAGTTTTCGAGATGTCATGCAGTATAACAGACGATATGCGACAGACGCAGCGCGGCAAGCGAATCCAGCGAAGATTGTGATTCCCTTGCAGATCATGATGCGCGAAGCCTGGGATTATTACGAGGGGAATCCAGATAATCTGTTGCCAGTGAGTGAAGTCGCGCGAGCCATGGATTTTGCAGCGTTTTTGAATACGACCGTGAGAGACCTCCTGCTTGCAGGGTATCAGGAATTTCGCGAAGTCTGGCGGGATGTGGCCATGGCTGATGAAGACAACGTACAAGGCAGTTACTCAGAATATCCCAGTTTGGGAACGGTGAGTACGCCTCAGCAGCGGGAGGCTCAGGGCGATTTTGGCTCGTTCATCTTTGTGTCAGATTTCACGATTATCAACTTCAAAGAATATGGCGGGATTATGGAGCTTGACCGCACGCTCCTCGAAGATGACCGCACAGGTGCGATTATGCGGCAACCTACGCTCATTGGCCAGGCGCATAATCGACGGCGAAACACCGAAGCCATTGCCGCGTACAATGATAATGGGGCCATTTATGATGCGTCAAACTGGTTTGCAAACACCCATCCTAATGTGACCGGAGGTACGGCGCTCTCGGCCAATGACAATAATGGCGCTCTTGGAGGGCTTTCAGAAGCCAATTTGGAAACGGCGCTTCAGGGGATCGGCCTGTGGCAGGGATTGCAAGGCGAAAAGATTGACGTCTTGCAACTCGATTACGATTTGCTTGTCGCGAGGAACCAGCTCGAGACGGCGCTCAGATTGAAGAATTCAACAGCGCAGGTGGCGGATAACCGGTCTGAAGGGGTCGCTAATGTGGTGGGGGGACAGATTCGGCGGATTATTTCTCATCCTGAGTTGACCGCGACCACCTGGTATGTCCTTCCCGTTGCGACTCATCGGGGACATATCTATCAGATTCGTCATCAATTGGAGATCGAGCAGGAAGATCCGAGAGCAGGATTGAGCTTTAGTCATCGTCGCTACCGCTATCGCAGCTACGAACGGACAGGACGCAAGGTGGTCGATTTTCGGAGTGCCTATAAAGGAAATTAACATGGCAAGCTATGAAACGCAAGTCGAGGGGCGGACGATTGTTTTGGAAGAGCGTATTCCCCCTCAGCCCGCTGAAAATGACGGGATTACCGTTATACCAGACGAACAACGTCCAATGAGATCATTGAGCATCAAGGATCTGTCGGCCAGGTGGGGGGTCAGTGAGCAGTATTTGACGCAAGCCAGGGACGCTGGCTATTTGCAATCATCGCATTATACCAGCCACTGGGAACCCATCGGATCTGATGGGTTAGCGCAACAGGTGTATCAGGCACGCATAGAAGGCAGCGCCATCCCGATTCGCCGGCGTCTGGTCCTGCCAGAGGAAGTGGCCGATCGGTTTTGGGCGACCCCAAAGGGCAAGGCCCGGCTTCTGTCAGGCCGGTGCCGGCGAGAGATCCTGAATGTGGCGCAGGGGTATCAGCCGCATGAACTCCATCAAGTCATTATTACGACCGAAGGCGCGGCCTGGCGCGGAGGATCGATGCCGGCGCAGCTTGTGGAGATGGGGAAGATCGTGCCGGAGGAAGAGCGTCTTGCCGCGAAGGAGGCGGAGGCGCGATTGATGGCGGAGTTAGCCCAGCGGGATCAGACCATTGACGCCTTGCAACGAACCTTGCAGGAGCAAGGGAGCAAGATGGATCACCTGCTCAGTCAATTTTCGCAGATGCTGCACGCAGGGAAGGGTGATGAGTCGCATGACGAGACACTCAATGCCACGACTGAGCCGGATGCCAAAGCCGCGTTGTCAGAGAAAATGAGGACGATGGCGAAGCTGCGGTTTAAGAAACCAGGAGACTCCTCATGAGACGACTGATTTTTCTCCTCAGTCTCCTCGGCGTCCTGTTCGTCATGACGCTGGGGCGGGCTGAGACAATTTGGACCGCCTACAATCAAGAGCGAGTGACTGTTGCGGCCACGTCTATTGGCCTGACTGCCTCCACGATTGAACCCAGCGGAGCGATCCCAGCACGGCAGGTGGTTGTAACGATTGAAACGGCACAGGTGCGCTGTCTCTGGGATGGCACGGCACCAACAAGTACGACGGGCCATGTCTTCGATCCGACTGATACGATCCTGGTTGAAGGACTCCCAAATATTAAAAACCTTCGCTGCATTCGGACGGGGGCGACCTCTGGCGTGTTGCAAGTCACCTTTATGAGATAATGATGAAACGATTCCTCACGTGTTCAACGGTGCTCTTCTGCCTCTTCTCTGCCATTCCCGCGGTGGGATCTGGTGTCTCGATTCTTCGAGGCCGTGATCCCCTCACCATGTCGTTTGGCGAATGTATCAAACAGACCGCCGATAATTTGATTGTCTTCCAGCAAGACTGTACCACGACGCGATTCACATTTGATCTTTCCTCATCTCCGCAGTTTCAGCTACCTGACGGGATTGTAGGCACGCCCTCGCTCACGTTTGTCAGTGATACCAATACAGGTCTTTATTGGATCGGGGCAGACAATCTTGGCATCAGTCTCGGCGGGACGAAGATTGTTGATCTGGCGAGGACGGCAATCTCATTTACGCAAGTCATAGCAACCTCTGGATCTCCTACTTTTCTGACGTTTACTGGTGGCGCTCATACTACCCTCACTGCTTCCACTGAAGCGATTGATGCTAATTTTAACTTTGCCCGTACTGTTCAGTATGCGACGGGAGCGCAGACTTTATTGCGGTCTGTGGTTTTTCAGCCCCCAACTATTGCATTCGTCGGAGCTAGCACAGTGACAGAAGCGGCGACAGTCGATATTACGGGGCCACCGGTAGCAGGAACCAATGCGACATTGACTGATACCTGGGCATTCCGCTCGACGGGCAGAAATGTCATGCAGCAAAACACGACGTATGCGGCTCCTCTGGCTGTGAAAACATTGGATGCGGCTAGTGGTCGCATGGGGATTGAGTTTCAGATTTCCACCGGAAGTGTTCTCTGGACGGCGGGAAGTGGGTTAGGAAATTATGATTTCACCTTCCAAAATGGTGGTATGAACGGCGGAACGGTTAGACTGACGTTGGTCAGAGATACGGCTGATATTATTCTGGGACGTGACACCTCCGCTACGCCTATAGCAGCGACCGTGCGAGCAACAAATGCTAGTGGAACAGATATCGCGGGAGCGAATCTCACAATTATCGCTTCACGAGGCACTGGTACCGGCCTTGCTGGTGATGTACTTATCCAGGGTTCGCCGGTGCTTGCGAGTGGCAGCACCTTACAAACGGCGACCACATGGCTAAAGATCAAGGGGAACTCAGGGCATCAGCACACCATGGGGACTGCGCCAACCGTGGGGGGTTCCTGTGGTACAGGGCCGACGATTGCAGGAACCGATTTAGCGGGCAAAGTGACGACGGGAACAGTCGCCCCGACGAGTTGTACCGTGACATTTGCAAAGGCATGGTTGAATGCGCCTGCCTGCACGGTGACGAATGAGACGACAGCTAATTTGGCAAGAGCGACGAGTACGACAACGACCGTGGTGCTGGCAGGCACGATGGTTGCCAGCGATGTGTTAGCGTATAGTTGTCAGGGGTACGAATAATGAATCTCTTCTCTCTCCTCCATGATCCAAGAGATTGTCCTGTGTGCGGACACCGATTTCGGGGCAAGAGATTTTCAGCATGGGTGATGATCGGTTGTACGGGTGTTTTTCTCATCTTACTGCTCGTGGCGACCATCTTTGCCGAATCACCGACTCAGATCAATCAAGAGAAGTTAGCCCGGCAGGGCGAGGTGGTGCTGAGCCTTGAAGAAGCCTATGATCTTGCCTCGGTTCAGGTGGTCTGGTTGAAGGTGCAGGGGCAGATGAGTCAGGCAGAGAATCGTCTGAGAGAACTCGACAAATTCATGCTGCAACTCAAGCCTGCTCATGATGAGGCCCTGGCACAGTGGCAGGGAAAGCTCAGAGAAGTCACGGAGAAGTATGGCATAGAGGTTGACGAGTTTACTGATTTCGTCTTGGCCGAAAAGAAGCTCAAGGGGACGAAGAAGGCTGAGACGGCTGTGAGTGAAAAAAAGGAGGAATCGAAAAAATGAGACGATGGCGATTTTCGATCTGGCTCGTTGCGCTCATAGGACTCTCTAGCGTTGGCATTGTATGGCAGAGAGAGAATAAATCAGTATCACAGCTTTCTGTTCATGGATCTTCGGCTACTCCCTTTGAAACGCTGAAGGTCTTCGGTGTACCTAATCTCACCACTTCGCAGGAGAAATGGAGATATACCCCGTCTCATTTACTTATTATTCAAAATCCAGAGGGGAAAAAACTAACGCTCGATTTTGAAGGCGATACGGTTAAGATTTCAGGGGAGTTGCAGCTTAACGAGGCGAGCAAGATGTTCTTTGAGGGAATCACCCCATATCTTCAACAGTACATATTGAGTCAATGCGAAAAGAAAGAAGGGAAACAGTGAAACGAATAGATTGGCTGATTCCGATAGCGGTTACAGGATTGATCGTCTCGATCTTCTTTAGTGCAGTAGCCTGGGGTGCTGGACACTCTGGCTCGATCTGGCTCACAACTCCGGCGACTGAAACGAATCCGAGTGGGGTCATCACGACGCTCTATACCCATTTGGCACATCCGCGAGTGGTACAGGCAGCTGATGGATTATCGCTGACGGTTGTGGTCGATAGGTGCAAACTCAATGCTGAATCCAAACTTGTCTGCTCGGGAGATTTAGGGGTAGCTGTTCGAGATGATCCGGCGACGCTCGCTGTTGACGAATATCTCAAGTTTATCGATGATCTTTTCTTGTCGCCAGGGGGGCTCACCGGACTTGCGGCTCAGGGAGCACGGCGATTCTTTTTGAATACATACGTGATGGCACATGGATATCCTGGAAGTATTGTGCCATGATTGACAAACTCATACAAGCGATTCGAGAGGGATATGTAGGAATTCTTTCTGATGGCAAACTTGTTGATCGGCGGGATTTCCCAGAGGCAAGACCCATCCCTAAAAATGAAATGTTGGGTGTCCCAGAGCCAAAGGAAGTCTTATGCAGCACAGTGTCATGACCTATCTTAGCGTTATTTTCGTACTGGCATTGTTGTGGTTTCCGATTTATTTCTTTGTGAGTTTCTTTGCTCTCTACTCAGCCATACAGAGAGTGATGGGATTCACCGCATTAAGTGTGTTGATTATTTTAGGAGCAGTGTATATCTACCCGGATGGATTAGAACGATGGTGGAGAGGTATTTGATAAGTCTTTCGCAGCAGGGGCTTGAGATGCGAACTGGAGATCTTTCTTTGGGAGGAAAGCTCAGCATGGAATCGCGCACCTCGCGTGTCAAGCCTCTTCTGGGGGAGACTCAGAGACTCAGAGTCTCTGCCCGTCGTGTCAGATGCTCACTCACATCTGATACGTATGACCATGTTGTTGAGCACTCGGGGAGGCAGCCCCTTTCCTCCGCTGCCTCTCTGAGCTCTCAAGGGGACATGATGCCGCTCTATGACGATGCGTTAAGAAATGCCTGCACACAGGCTCAGATTGTGCGGGACGAGATAAGAAGATGGTTGCGAGACGAGAACCGCTCGCATCTCTCGTTACAGCAAGCCTCTGAAGCGATCATGGCGCTAGAAGAGATCTACCAAGCCAGGCATCCGGTACTGCCTGAATCGATCAGAGATCATCTTCACGGGATGCGTACGCTGAGTACCGAGGCGCTGTCGCAAGCACTTAAAGGAGCTTCAGATCAACACTTGGGTATCTTAGTGACCCAGATAGGGCATGAGCAGAAGGCGCTACTGAGTGAGATCGCAGAAGCCTCAGACCCGGTAGAGGAGGCTCACGACCACAACCCAGAAGGATTTTCTCAGCCTATGAGCAATGGAAATGGCTGGTGGCGCTCAACGGCGGTGAAGTTGATCGGGATGATTGTTGTCATTCTGTTTGGCTGGCTCTCGTATCATGCTGCCTGGACGCTACGCCAAGGCAATCAGCAGATTGCTATGCAGGCTCAAATAGATACCTTAGAGAAAAATTTCCTTGACACTCGTAAAGAGTTGAAAGATGAGATCATTCGCAATCGAGAGGTGAACGGGAAGCAGATGACTGAGGTGAGAGCATCGTTGGATCGATTGATTCTCTTTCTCTCACGTCGTCAATCACCGAATCAGTTTGGAGAATAGCCGTGGGGTTCTGGTCATGGTTCAAATCAGGTAATTCGTATGATTGGGTAGGAGTAGCAAAGGCACAGATCTATGGGGTGCCTGCCAGTCTTCTGCCTGATGATATGAAACAGTTTCTCAAGACGAAATCTGGCAATTCAGATGAAATCATTGGCTTGGTGCCTCCTCAGATGTTGTTGCGAGGGTTAGAGGTGCCTGTTGAGACGTATCGGATGACCGTCTCTGAAATGATTTCCTGGATGTACTCAAGGCTGACTCCTTCTCAAGATGCCGACCGGACACTCTTCCATTGTGACGATCTCTGGCAAACGCCTGCGCAGACGCTCAAGAACAGTATCAGCGATTGCGAGGATTGGGCCATTCTCTTCAAGAGTTGGTGCATAATGAAGGGGATTCTGGCTAGGGTCTGTGTAGGCACACTTATCGGCAGAGGGCATGCTTGGAACCTACTCTATCAACAGGGCAAGACCTTTCTCATTGATGTTATCCAGGGATGGACAACGTTAAAAGAAGCTCGAACGTTTACGGGGTATGTGCCACTTTGGAGTTTCGATGAAACGAGTTGCTTTGTGCATGGGGGATGAGTGTTCATCGGAAGACGGAGATCAGGCAACAGGCAACAGGCAACAGGCAACAGGCAAGTCAGTAGTTCCTCACGAGTTGGTCGAGTGAGGGTCGCTTATGCTCATCTTATTCGAGGTATCGTGGTGCTGGTCATCGTCCTGGGATCATCCCAGGCCTGGGGTGACCATCTCACATGGATGCCTGCCGAGTGGAAGTGTTGTGATCATGGAGATTGCTTTGCGAGCCAGGTCACACTGAAAAATGAATCTCAGCGCCTGGTTGAGATAGGTAACCGGGAAGTGCAGTTGGAAGAAACGACACGGCTGGGGCCGTCTCTTGAATACCAGGTTGGCTATGTGTGCTTTCGAGATACACACAAGCCCTCATGGGAGCTGCTGATTGCTCCTGAGAATTTGCGCTGCGTGTTTTACCGAGCAGGAGGAGGGTAAGATGGTCAATGCCGAGCGCAGGATTGAGATAGTCAAGATGCTGAAAGCCGGGAAAGGCGTGAGAGAAATTCAGCGCGTTTTGCATTGCGAGTCGAGTGAAATTGCTCAGGTACGACGTGACGAGATGATCCCTGTCCCGAAGCCTAAGAGGGGAAGCCGGTCTTTCGGCATGATTCCCTGGCTCAATCACAAGGCGTAACATCATGATTTAGCACTAACTCCTGAAAATGTTCGTTGTCTCTTTTTCATATGAGACGGGAAGGAAGGATAATGGTTACTCCTTCATTGAAACGACAGCGAGCCTTAGTGGCGGATCAGGAAAAGATCCTGCAGCTCTATCGGGAAGCCTGTTCGTATTTTGGAGAGGCAGTCGTGAACCATCGGCTGACTCATATTTGGGATATGCGATGCAAAGCTGGAATCGAAGGACGACTCCCGTTTCTGACTGGATTAGTTGCGCAAAACTTGAAAGAAGTGCTATGGGTAGCCACGGAATTATTGCAGTTAGGAAATACGCCAAAGGCAAGGAGAGGATAACGGCTATGCTGAATGCTGAGCGACGAATTGAGCTTGTCACGATGCTTAAGGCGGGGAAGACGGTTCGGGAGATTTCGCGGGACCTCCATTGCGAATCTTCTGAGATTGCGCAAGTCCGGCGTGAGCTTGGTCTTGTGGCTAGCCGAAGGCCACAGAAGAATCGTGGACGCGATGCCTGGCATAGAGCTGTTTAACGGTCATTCACTCTGTTTTTAAACAGTAGGACAGTCAGTCGCAGCCAAGGCCGATCCTGAATGGTAAAGCTCTCTTTGGAGACGCAGGATCTATGAGTTAGATCGATTCAGGGAGTCGACCTTGCCTGAGACTGACTCGGCGTCAGCTTTCTAGCCGGGGGGAACGCTGCCAAGGTGGGCGCAAAAATGGCAGTGATCAAGGAAAAGTCATGGGAGAGAATTAAGACAAGAATTTTTTAGGTATGGAACGTGGAGCAGTAAGCGGTGTGCAGTAAGAGAGGGTAGAGCGAGCAAGATCGGGAGGTAACTTAATAGTAGAGTGATCGGTTCATACCCGATGGTATCCTGGTGCAAGGCCAGGCCTTTCGATCAAGCTGCTTTTCTCAGGGAGGCATTATGAGGTTCAGTCAATTTTTCCAGGAAGATAACGGCAACTTGTCTTCAACACGCTTAGGGTACTTGCTCTGGACGGCGGGGACGTTTGCGATGTGGGCATATTCGAGCTATACCCATGGGACACTGCAGCCTCTGCCTGAAACGGTCATCATGGGTCTGGGGATCTTGACCGGCGGCAAAGTCGTCCAGAAGTTTGGGGAGAAGCCATGATTCAGGGAACAAAAATTCATCTGAGGCCGCTTGAACGAGACGATTTGAGACAGCTTCGTGACTGGCGCAATCATCCTGAGATTCGCAGTCGCACGCGGGAATATCGCCTCCTCAATCTGGAAAATCAGGAAGATTGGTTTGCCTCGCTCACGCATGATCGATCAACGATCATGTTGGGCATTGAGCTTCCTCTTGCTGGAACTCTCATTGGTGTCTGCGGGTTGACCTATATTGACTGGAGAGATCAACGCAGTGAGGTGAGTCTCTATCTTGCGCCAGACCAGCAAGGCAAGGGATATGGTACTGATGCCTTGCAAACACTGACAGGCTATGCGTTTACCATCTTAAATTTGCACAAGCTTACGGCTGAGATTTACAGCTTCAACGAGGCCAGCCTCAACCTTTTCCAGAAATGTGGGTTTACTGAAGAAGGGCGACTCCGACGACACGTGTATCGTCTGGGGCAGTGGTGTGACAGCGTCATGATGGCGCGATGGAGAGACGAGGAATGAATTATCTGATTACCGGTGGGACAGGCTTTCTCGGGCAGCATCTCACCAGGCACCTGCTGACGTTGCCTGAGGCTGAGACGGTGCGAGTCTTCTCGCGCGATGAATACAAGCAGAGCCTCATGCAAGAGCAGATCAACGATCGTCGGGTACGAGTGTTCTTAGGTGATGTGCGCGACCAGGCCCGGCTGGTCACCGCGTTTCATCATGTCGATGTTGTGATTCATGCGGCCGCGTTGAAACGCATCGACGCGATTGAGTATCAGGTAATGGAAGTTGTTAAAACCAACATTCTCGGCACGTACAACGTGATCGAGGCCGCGTTGATCAATCACGTCAAGGTGGTGTGTCTCATTTCTTCTGATAAAGCCGTCGAGCCGATTAACAGTTATGGCGTGAGCAAACTCATGGCCGAACGGCTGATCACCGAAGCGGCGTACAACTACGGAGATCCTGAGACGCGCTTTATCGCCGTGCGGTATGGCAATGTCTGGGGCAGTCGAGGGAACGTGCTGGAGCAGTGGCAACGACAGCACCACCGAGGCCAGGCCATCACGATCACCGATCCCTCGATGACGCGCTTCCTCATCACGATTGAGCAAGCCATTGACACCATTGACACTGCGCTGACTCAGGCAGAATCAGGTGAGATCGTCATTCCTTCCCGGCTTCAGGCCTATCGTCTTGACGATCTCGCGAGAGCGTTCATCGGTGGCGAAGAAATGTGGAAGGTGACTGGACTCAGGCCAGGCGAAAAGCTTCACGAATGTTTACTCAGCCGTGCCGAACTTTCTCGCACCGTTGCGGGAGAGCTCGCTCATTATTTGCAACCAACGGTGAGCAATCGGCGCCAGGAAGACCGACGCCATCCTGGCGAGCCGGTCACCTCTGATGCCGCGCCACGATTGACCATTGGCGATCTTCGGGAGAGGCTCGATGGATACGGCAAGGCAGAGATGGATTCTTGAGAGTGGGGCAGGCTATCTGGTGGACCTCACCCACGGAAGTCCTTTTCTGACGACTGATCCGATGGAGGGGACACGATATGATGCTGAACGTATCGAGATCATGAGCACCGCGCTGGAGGCGTTGGGCTATGTAGCTCGAACAATACCCGTGAGCATAGGACGATATCCGCGATGAATCTTCCGATTCCCTACACAAGACATAGCCTTGGCGAGGCCGAGATTCAGGCCGTCGCTGCAGTGATGCGTTCAGGCTGGCTCACCGGAGGCCCCAAGGTGGCTGAATTTGAGGCCGCGTGTGCAGACTATCTTGGAGCACGGCATTGCATGGCTGTCTCATCCGGGGCGATGGCTCTCTCTCTTGCCCTCCTGGCGCACGGAATTGGCCCAGGGGATACGATCTCTACAACTCCTGTCACTTATGCTGGAGCAGTGAATGCGATTCTCCTGGTGGGAGCCAGACCCGTATTTGAAGATATTGATCTTCGAACTGGGATGGCAACCCTCTCAGGGGCAGGAGGTAGTGGAATCATGCCGATGAGTTATGGAGGGCAACCCATTGAAATAGCATCATCTCAAGGCCGATGCGTGATTCTCGACGCGGCCCATGCGATGGGAGCGAGTATCGAAGGCAAGAAGATCGGCAGCCAGGGCACTGTCTGTTTCTCTTTTCACCCTGCGAAAAATATGACCACGGGTGAAGGCGGGTTGATTGCCACGGACAATGATCGGGTGGCAGAACAGCTCAACATCATGCGCCTGCATGGAATCACTCGCCCCGAGATGACGTTTGAGGGCAAGACCTCCGTGAATCCCATTCGCCAGACCATGACCTCCTGGGGATTCAAGGCGAACATGACCGATATTCAAGCCGCAATTGGTCTGGTACAGCTCGAGAAACTTGATGCGATGAATGAGAGACGGGCCGAATGGGCAGGACGCTATCTTCAATGGATCTACGATCATGAGATGCCGTTTGAACCAGTCATTCAGCCTGCTGAAGATGAACAACCGTCCTGGCATCTCTTCCCCGTGCTCGTACCAGATCATTGGTCAGTCTCACAACGCAACCGACGCATCCTCTGGTTTCACAAGCGAGGGATTCAGGTACAAGTTCACTATTACCATCCCGTGCATTTGCACCCCTGGTATCGTGAGAAATACGGCTATAAAGAGGGGGATTTCCCCAATGCTGAACGATTTTGCGAGCGAGTCATGTCATTACCACTCTATCCTGACATGACCGAAGAAGAGTTTGTCTATGTGACCACGACGATAGAAGGGATCGTGAAAAAATGGCCAGTGTGACGATCGTTGCAGAGTGTGGCGCGAGCCATCAAGGAAGTTTTCAGAAGGCGAAGGAGTTAGCCTGTATGGCACGAGAGGCTGGGGCCGATGGGGTAAAATGGCAGATGTGGCTGAATCTTGATGCCTTTGTTGGGCCGAGGTATGCGTACCGAGAGCATTTTGCCCAGGCGAGCTTGATGCAGCGAGAGTGGCCCAGGCTGTTCGACTACTGCCGCGCGCAGGGCATTGACCCCTTTGCCACTCCGTTTGATTTGGAGTCAGTCGATCTTTTAGAAAATCTGGGAGTCAGTCGGTACAAGATCGCCAGTGGCGATCTGACGTATACGCCGTTGCTCAAGCGACTCGGGGAGATTGGCAAGCCGGTCTATCTGAGTACGGGAATGGGCGATGTATGCGAGATTCAGACGGCCTTAGGCTGGCTTGATCCCTGTGACGTCACGCTGCTTGCGTGTACCGTTGCCTATCCCGCTTTTCCTGACCAGGCGCATCTTCAGCGACTGCTCACCCTGAAGGCGAATTTCCCTGGAGGGCCGGTCGGCTATAGTGATCATACTGCAACTGGTATTGCGTCTTTAGGCGCGGTGGCACTCGGAGCGACGGTGATTGAGAAGCATGTAGGCCTCATGTCTGGCGCTGACGGGACCAGCAGCTATGAAGACTTTGCGTCATTAGTACGGAGAATCCGGCTCATGAGTCTGGCCCTGGGCGAGGCAGATCTTAAGACCTATCCCTGTGAAGAGCGCTGGAAGCCATTAGCAAGACGGGACCCTGAAACATGGCGCAGAGAGTAGGCAAGCATCCCACAATCATCGTGCAGGCACGGGTCGGCAGTCAGCGCCTCCCGAGAAAAGTCTTGCTGCGACTTGGGAGCGAGACGATTATTACGCACTGCCTCCTTCGATGCCTCAAGACAGGATTGCCTGTCGTGCTGGCGATTCCTGACGGGACCAACGAGGGCGCGTTGATCTGGGAAGTAAGAAAACTGTGGCATGACGGATACGCAAAGCTCTTTCCTGCACAGAGTGGGGACGAGGCGCCGAGTATCCCGCCGTCATGGTTGCTCCCTCTGAACGTCGTGGCAGACTCTGATACCTCAACGCAGACGCAGTTTCGCGATAAACGAATCACCCTTGAGGTGACGCAGAGATCGGAGCAGGATGTCTTAGCCAGAATCTACAATGCGGCGATCACGTTTCATGCCGATCCGATCATTCGAATCACGGGAGATTGTCCCTTCATCGACCCAAAGGAAATCGGGCGTGTGTTGGGCGCGTTTCTGGCGCGACACGGCACGGTGGACTATCTCAGCAATGCTCACCCTCTCCGAAGCGTGCCTCCAGGACAGGACGTGGAAGTGTTCAGTTTCCAGGCATTACACGAGGCTTTCACGCACGCGAGCACACCCGACGAACGCGAACATGTGACACTGTGGATGTATGACGGCGATCATGTCCGAGTCGGATCATACCAGAGCAGTGGAGAGTTTCTAGAACCTCGCTATTGTGTGGATACGCGCGGTGATTATGACACTGCGCAAAAGATATACGAAAGGATGATGCATGGCACTCACGACTCAACAGAAGATTCACCTCCTCATTACGGGAAATTCAACGGTCGGAAACGTCTTTAGTGCGGACGAGCTCGATTTCTTCGCGAATCAGGCTGATGATGATCTCTATGGAGCCGCAGCGATTGGCTGTCGGGTCATGGCGGCTGACGCGAGTAAACGTGCCTTGCTCTTTCGCAGCAATGGGGCAACGATTGATCGGACCAGTGGGCCGAGGCATTGGGTGGATCTGGCGACGAGCTATGAAGCAAAAGCGCTCTCCGTGCCGAATGAAGTGATCCAAACGCTGGGATATGACGTGGACTGGGCAGGGCAGGATCAGACGGAGTTTTTTGGAGAAGAAAGGAATGAGTAGACATGACGTCCCCCACACCGGATCTCCTCACCGCTGACGAATTGACGAATATCAAGGCGGATCTGTCTGCCATTATCGATGATGTGCAACTCTCGGTTGCCCTCACCTATAAAGCGTTTTCCTCGCAAACGCGCACGCTGGGAACAGGGGTCCTGGCGATCACGACGACGAACACCACTCTCAGGGCGATCAAGCGGACGTTTAGCGTCCGTGAGGTGGCATCGAGCGGAGGTCTCATTCAGCTCGGCGATCTTGAATACGTGATTGATGCGGCAGATCTGGGGGCTGAGCCGAAGACAAGTGACCAGGTCACTGAGGGGAGCACGACGGTGAACGTGATGCGATGGCGCAAAGATGATTTCGGGATTTCGTATCTGGTGCAGGTGAGGAAGGTATGAGAGATCGATTACGATGTCCACAATGTGAAGGACGAGGATCTGTTTTTCTCTTCGTTGTGAAAGACACTACCGAGGAGGACTACGAACAAGTGTGTCCAACCTGTCTGGGAAAGAAATTTCTCGATCCATTGGTGGATGATTTTCCTGATCGTGAAAGGAATGAAGGGGTCTAATGGCACAAGGCTTTACTCTCATCACGAATCTTCCTGCATGGACGGCGTCTCTGAACACATGTGCACAGCGTACGGAGAGTCGGATACTTCAGGCAGCGAAGAAACTGGTATTTGATGCGTTGAGCGGAATCATCTTTAAGAATCCTGTGAAAACAGGGCGCTCACGGGCAGGCTGGTTTGTGTCGGTAGGGGAGGGGACACGGACGGAGATCTCGCCTCCGAGACAGCGGGCATACTCCAATGCAGGGTCAGTGATCAGCCGAGGACAAAGTAAAGCGAATCAAGCTCAGTCAGGACAAGCCATTTGGATCTATAATAATGTCGACTATATTGAGGCACTCGAATTTGGTCGCTCGCGCCAGGCTCCCCAGGGTATGGTCAGAGTGACACTGAGTCAGCTTGGCGGAGAAGAGCGATTCTCCCAGGCGATTACTCACATCATTCAGCAAGAATGGGAGAAGTCTTAAATGGCGTTAGGGTTGACTGCCGAATCGAAACGCCACAATGTCGCTGGCTCGCTTGATGTGTATATCAGCGCCAAGCTCGTCACGATTGAAGGATTGAATGTGGCGTTTCAGGGAGACGAGTTTGACGAATCAGGGACCAACGAATGGCTGGACGTGAGCTATCTCTGGGGAGGGCGAGACTATCATCGGCAAGTGGGCAGTAGTAATTTTGGCAACACCGTTGAAGTATTGATTAGCCTGACCTGTAATGTCAAAGAGCAAGGACGCACGAATATCCATCGGCCTTTGCAACTGGCAGATCTCGTGCATAAATATTTTCCTACTCCTCAGGAAATCACGATTAACGACTATGTGCCTGATCCTGCGGTGGCGGTCGGTACGTTGGATGTGTACGATATTCAGGATTTTCCTTTGGGGCTGGCCGATGGGATTTATCGTCATAATCTGACGATTTATGCCAGGTATTTAGAAAGCTATACGGTGAGCTAATGTCACGAGAGGATGAGGCACGGGAGCGGCTGCTTGACAGCACACAAGAAGAGATTGAGCAACAGGTGCACGATCTTCAACACAAGGGGCAGACCTTACTCGCGTATTATCAGTTTTTAGAAGAGATTGGATTTTCAAAGAGAGAAGCCTTTGAGCTTGTCACGATTGAGGCAAGCCGGATGTAAGAAGGAGGGAAGAAATGGCTCGATACGTTGGGAAAAAAGGAGAGTTTCGGTTTTATGCCGTCTCAGGGGCCGCCAATAGCGTGGTCAATTATTTTACGATGTTGTTCTCCAATATGGATGCAGAATTTCCGATGGGGCGCGCACGCCCTGAAGAAACTGTCGTGATGAACCGAGGCAAGCTCGACTCGTTTTATCATTACGTCCTGGGCGATGATCGGATCATTGTCGATCCGCTCACCATGACATTTTCTTGTGAGATTGATAACACCACGAACCGGCAGAAGCTGAGAGATTTCATCAATGCTGATGCAGCCGTGGATACCGCCTGGATTGTCGGATCTACGAATTTGAATACGACCAAAGCGCTCTCCACGCATACCAAATTGCGACCTGGGCTTGATACAGCGGCAGGCGCTGGGATTGCCACGGTGGCCTTTGACGATATTCGCAAAATGACCTGTGATGCCGAAATTCTGTTTGATCAAGGAGCAAGCGATATTGGTCAGCGCTTTGAAGAATGTTATTTTCCCCCAGCCCAGCAACGGATTCGTGAGGAGGCCGCTCGAGTGGCTGTCTCGATGACCGCGATGATCTATGGCCATATTAGCGAGATTACAAGCTTTACGTCGGGCACCGCGCTCTAAGAGAAAGGAGTCGGTATGCAGTACGAAGAGCAACAAGAATTTTTGACCGCACCAGGGCAGGGCGAGAATCATCACGTCTCACGACGACGATTGGCGAAGATCTCGGCGAAGGAGCAGACATTTTATTCGTATGGCGTCGCCGTACTGAGGATTACAAAAGACGGAGTGAGCCATCCGGTTGAATTGCCGATTCGAGCCATGGGCATGATGGAAATTTACGAAGAGCTTGATCGCCAGCGTCCGATCGCGCCCAGAAAACGTCTGTTTGTTGATCCAGGCAGTGAATTGGCAAAGCAATCAGGGCAAAGTGGATTTGTTACTCAGCGCGACGAGACCGACAAAGAGTATCTGGACGCGCTGGCAGCCTGGCTGCAGCGATCAACCTATCTGATCGTTCTGCATGGATTGGATTTGGATGTTGAAGATGCGCAAGGCGAGATCGTCTGGTCGCGAGATGGGTCAGTGCGCCTGGCAGATCGTGCGATACAAGCCTTGACGAGCTCGGGCTTGACACAGAATCATTTCACCGACCTCAACAACCAGATTCAAGCGCTCACCAAAACGTACAAAGAAGACGTGCAAAAAAACTCCGACACGCTCTAGGGTTCCCCGAAGACGAGTGGAGACGCCTGGAGCACGAGGGGGGCCGGCTCTTTCATCCTTTCGAAGGAGAGACGGTGTTCGCAATCGAGGTCAGTCTGTGCCTCGACGCAGGGTACACGTTGGAGGAATGGCGGAGCCTCCCCTGGGAAGACCGGGAAACATTTCGCCTGTACAAACTCTTACAAGCTGCCAAGGCCCGTTATCGACAGGAAGATCATTGGCACTCTCTCTAATCTCAGAAAGATCATCCGATGCCTATTCCATTAGAAGTCAAAATCCAAGCTGATCTCAGCCAATTTCGCACCTCGATGCAAGAGATGCAGAGCCAAGTACAGGGGCCGGTTGGGACCCTGAAAGGTGAAACAGGATTCGGTGGTCTGACCAGCGCGGTCGGTGCCTTTAGGGGAGCGCTGGCCGCAATTGGCGTGACCGTTGGAATGGCGCAGTTGGTCAGCTTCATGAGCAGTTCGATTACTGCTGCCAGCTCATTGCAAAGTGCGCTGATGTCGCTGGGAGGCACGGCCCGCAATGTCGGGTTGCCTGTCGATGATCTCAAGGCTGCCACGCTCTCTCTGAGTCGCGATGGGCTGCTGACGGTGACTGAATCAACACTTGCCTTACGGAATCTTCTGCAATCAGGGTTTTCCTTACCTCAAGCGATCAATCTGATTAACGGCTTCAAAGATTCTGCCTCATTTGCCAGACAAGCCTCGTTTGACTTCGGCACTGCTGTGACTCGCACCACAGAAGGCATTCGACTCGGCATGAGTAATGTGGCCGATGCGGCAGGTATCACGAAAAACCTGGGGCAGATCCTCAAAGAGAATGGGATCAATGCCGACCGACTGAGCGAAGTCACGTCAGATCTCTCTGTGCGTATGGCGCTCTATAACGGGTTGATCAAAGAGACGGCGCTGTTTCAGGGCGATGCCGCGAAGTTTGCGAAGACCTGGGCAGGAGAGACGACCCTACTCAAAGCAGAGATCACAAAACTCAAAGAAGGCATTGGCGCACTACTAATTTCTGCACTCCAGCCTTATCTTCCTGCGGTGACCGCGGCAACACAGGCGACCGCAGGGTTTTTCAAAGAACTTGCGTTAGCGACTCCTGAAATAAGAGCCCTACAATCCGTGATTACTGAGCTTGAGAATCGCAAAACGCGATTACGTGGTGAGATTCTCAAAAGCAGCGGGATCATCCAATCCGAATCAGACGCGATGAAGGGCAATAGTGCGGCAGCCATTGCGCTCCGTGAGACTGTGCGTGAGCTTGAGCAAGCGAAAGCTCGACTTGCCAAGGCGACAGGAACAGAAACGAAAGAAGTCGATCTAGCCCTCATGGCTCATCGACGACACGCAGCAGAACTCGACAAAACCACAGCCGCGTACAAAGCGTTTGGCCTCGAAACGCCCAAAGCTTTACAAACCCTGGCCACCAGTGCGGTGGCCAATTTTCGCCTGATCCAGCACGATGGCACAGCCTCCCAGGCCTCCCTTGCGACCGCTGCCGACAAGGCGGTCAAGGATATCATTGCTGCCTACGGTCATATCCCGCCTGAATTGGACGACATTAACCAACTGACGCATGCCTCAGCCAAAGCGCGAGAACAAGCTGAACAAGACTTTGTCGAAGCCTCTGCCAAGATCCAAGATCAGCATTTTGAGGAGACAACCAGTCGGATTGAAAAACTGGCGACGGCGATCTTAGCACGAGAGAAAGCGACGACTGACGCTGTCCTTGAGTTTCAAGCCAGGCGTCATCTTGATGAGTACGCTGCTGATGTCAAAGCGAGAGACCAGCGCATTGCCCTGGGTGAGCAGCTTGGCGGTGTCATGCGGGAGATTGAGAGTGAAACAGCGACCAGACGAGGAGATACGCTGGCGACACTTCATCAGGAGGCCGAACAGAAAGAACGTGGGCGGCTCCTTGTCGTTGAAGACTCATTAAGAAAAGGAGTCCTGACCGAAGAAGAGGCCGATGCTCGTCGTGCAATCATTCATGGGGCGGCGATTGACCAGATCAAGGCAGGCGAAAATGATGCGCTTCAGGCATACCTCAGTAATCAGCTCAAGCAAAAAGAAGAAGCACAGAAGACCGCATTTCTTCTGGCAAAGGTGCATGGAGACTATGTCGGTGGGTTTATTTTAGGATTGACCGATGCACAAAGCAGCAGCGATGCTTTTTTTGATGCGATGTTTCAGGCAGGCAGGCAGACAGCCTCAGCACTCTCACAAGCGCTCGATGATGGTCTTTTTGCTGTCATGAAGGGAAATTTCACAGATTTAGGTGATGCGTTTCAGACATTACTTGACTCAATGTTACGCACCATCACTGGATTCCTTGCAGATCAGGCGACGCGGGGAGTACTCAATTTTCTCTCTGCGCTAGTCTCGAATTCTGGGACTCCAGGAGTCCCAGGTAGCGCTCCTGGAGCAGTTGGCACAGCAGTGTCGGGTACAGGATTATTGACCCAGTTAGCGTCGGGTGGAGGTGCAGTTGGACAAGTCCTTCAGGCGTTAGGATTCGGACCGACAGTTATTCCTGCCGCAACAACAGCTATTCCTGCCGCAACAATCGGATCTGGCATTGCTGGTCTCGAAGCAGGTGGTGGTGCGCTTGGCATTGCAGGGCCGGCGGCAGGCTTAAGTGGGGCTGGCCTTCTTGCGCTGGCTGCGGCTCCGTTTGCACTCGGCGGGCTTCTGAATGCTCTTGGCGTATTTGGGAGAAACGAAGAGAAGCCGATTACTCCTGAAGAGTTTGCAGGTGGTGCATTGACAATGCTGGCTTTATCAGAACGTCAGGGGCCATTTACGGCGGCAGATGTGACAAGTCACTTTACAGGGCCGCCAGGGTTGTTTCAAGCCACTGCGCAAGTCATTTCCAGAACAATGACTCCTGAGAGTATCGCCAGTGAAGTAGCGAGAATCCGGGAACTCCGGCAGACGCTTTTAAATGAAAGCCTTACTCCTCAATTACTTAGTCCTGAGACAGGCGAATTAAGGAAAAAGATTCTCTTATCTGCTGGCGAGGGATTGAGTCTACGAGATATCATAGGCTCTCTTTTTAGCGAAGAGAATGCTGCAGAACTCTTTGCAGCCATTGCCTTCGAGACCCCGATTGGCAAAGCTATTACATCAGGACTCCAAAGCAATCTCACTACAGGAATTGCTGATTTTCTAGCAGGAGGAACAACTGAAGATATTTTGCAGACCTTACAGCATGGTCTCAAAACATCAATTTTACAAGCTATGACGGCTGCCGTCATTGATACCGCATTTTTCCAGCAAGGGCTCAAGCCTGCCATACTCGAACTTACGCTGGTTCTTGATAATGCCTTTGCTGATCTAAAAGCGGGAGCATTTGAAGGAGCGGTTGATGTCTCTGCTGTACAAGATACTATTACGCGCACATTACGCACCCTGACACCTACTATTCGCACACTCACAACGGCATTAGCTCCCCTTCGAGATGCTGTCAAAAATGCTTTTGCATCCTTTGAGCCATCTATTCAAGATGCAATGGATCAATTAGCCCTTGCAGGGCCGATTGCTAAAGCCTTACGATCTGGGCTTGAGAAAGGATTGCGAGAAGGGATCACAGGATTTTTTGGGACGCCAAGCGCTGAAGCTCTTCTGGCCAATTTGAAAATAGCTATGCGTACTGGCATCATCAACGCCATTACCGAAGCTGTGCTCGATACAGCCTTTTTTACGCAAGCACTCCAACCTATTATAGATCGACTGACGTTAGTGCTCAACGAGCGAATCAAAACAGTGGGACAACTTGGAGAACAAGGAGCACTTCCCCCTATTATTGCTACTGCCGATTTTCAGGAAGTCCAATTTCTTTTTGCACAGCTTCTTTCGACTTTAGGGCCTACTGCACAGATTATTGCCAGTGTGCTGACTCCACTGAGTGAAATTTTGAACAGATCATTTCTATTGCCGCCTGTTCGTGCGCAGCGCGGCCTCCTGGCGACCGGTCCCACTCGTGCTTTAATCGGAGAACGCGAACCAGAATTAGTTGCGCCGGTGCGCGCTATTCTCAATGCGATGAGACAAGGTGGAGGAATGACCGTACATCTCACGGTGAATGCGCCTCATGTGACTGACCTCCCTGGATTGAAGCGATATATCCGTGATGAGATTGTTCCAGAAATCAAGAATTTGGAACGGCGGCGAGGTGAAAGGACAGCCTAATGGCGGGGCAGCGATTCTATTATAAAAATGTCCTTCAGGTTGCTGAAGAAGAGCTGGGTGATGGCACAGTCTACGGGTCCGGTACGATGGCATCGATCAGCACGACGAGCAAGACATTCACAACCAATGCGGGGGGAGTCACTTTTATTGCGGATGTGACTGAAGCGGCTGATATTGTCAATGGGTTCCTGCTCTACTTCGCCACGAGCAAGAATAAATACCATATCGTCGATTTTGAGTCAAATATCTCAGGATCTCAAGATCGATTCACGGTCTATGAAGTCCCTTCATCAGATGACCAAACCGCTGCGTTTGAAGTGCGAGCAGCCATCGTGGAAAAGAACAGCCTCACCACCAAGCCTGCTTTTTTTGCACAAGACAACGCGATTCTCAATCAGCACGAAATGCGAGCGGCCAATGTCGCTATGGATCTCTACGTCATGCTCCCGAATTTCCTTGAAGACGGTGGGGCTGAAGAGCAGACGGCGGGCAATGTGGGAGGAGACTGGACGG